>Ga0213820_1000044_pt1 | contig 144124 bp, 140 predicted proteins | sample MC6MC0910MG_FD_179889 | JGI IMG/M metagenome (GOLD analysis project Ga0213820, IMG submission 179889) | Enriched soil aggregate microbial communities from Iowa State University, Ames, United States - MC6-MC0910-MG | ecosystem: Environmental > Terrestrial > Soil > Unclassified | place: USA...
GGTCCACTTTTTTCCACGTTTTAAATGTTTCATCTGCTGCTTGCATTGCTTTTTCAGCTAATTCTCTGCTTGCTTTTGAAACGCGACCGATCACTTCTGTTTTCTTCGCTGGGTTATAAGATACAATTTTATCTTCTGTCGTAATACGCTCACCACCGATAATTAGTGGGTAGTCTTGACCTAAATAACCTTCAACTTTATTTAATGCCTCTACATAAGCGTTGTAGTTTGCTTCTTGAGTAAAATCTGTAAATGGTTCGTGTTTGTATGGAATCATATGATATCCTCCTTTTGTGAGCTGTAAAAATTTAGTGTGCAAAAAACATTGACGCAAAATATTTTTGCGTATAAAATATTCTTACACTTATTATAATGCAAAATTTCGTTGCATATTTCAAGTAAAAAATTTCTGAGGTGCACATTTTATGAAAAATTCTGAACCCTTATTACCTTTTTATGAGTTTATTGCAACTAACGTATCCGTTGGTATACATGCGATTGACGTCAATGGGAAAACAATTATCTATAATTCAAAAATGAAAGAAATTGAAGGATTTCATTTTGATGAATTAGCAGATCGTTCAATAATCGAGTTGTTTTCCTTCCGTCAACATGAAAGTACTTTAATGCGGGTATTACAAACCGGTTTACAAGAAGTAAATGTGAAACAAACCTATTGGAATAAAAACGGACATGAAATTACAACAATCAATGATACATTTCCACTTTTCAGCGATAACCAACTAATTGGAGCAATTGAATTTGCACGTGATATAACATCTTTAGAAAAGCTAGTGTATCAGCCTCTTCGCCGATACGATGAGCCTATGACATTCGATATGATTACCGCTGTCTCAGAGACAATGCAGCAAGTAATCGCCAATGCTAAAAAAGCTGCCGCAGTAAAATTACCTATTTTGCTAATCGGAGAATCTGGTACAGGAAAAGATTTAGTTGCAGAAGGGATTCATCACGCTGCATCTTCTGATCCAGAAGCATTTGTTACACTCTTTAGTCGACGTTCAGCCAAATCAGTACTCGATAAAGTACATGAGCTATTGCAGGATGATAAAGCATATACATTTTTCTTTGAACGCATTGATTTTTTAAGCCTTGACATTCAGGAGCAATTATTAGAATTATTACAGTCACTTCCACAATCAAAATATATGCTGATAGGCAGTGTCGGCAGTGATCCGATAACTTTAATAGCAGAGAACAAGCTATCAAAATCTCTCTATTATTTCTTTGCTACAATGTCCATTACCATTCCAAATTTAACAGATCGCAAAGAAGATATTTTACCGTTTGTTGATGATTATTTGAGTCGCCATCGTGAGCGATTCGCATCGAATGTTTCTGAACTTGCACCTGATGTTCAAGCATTATTTTTACAGTATGATTGGCCTGGAAACTTGAAAGAACTTGAACTACTTCTTGATGAAATCGTATCGTTTATGACAACTGAATCAACCGTTACGTTCGATTTGCTCCCTGTGCATTTTCGATTTAAGGCGCAAAACCATGACACCTCTGAGCGCGAACCAGAGTTTTTTATGTTCCAGCAACAAAATGAAGTGATGCCACTCGATGCTTATCTACGGGAAGCCGAATCCTATTATGTGCAAAATGTCTTAAATCTATATGAAGGCAATATTACTAAAGCAGCCGGTGCTCTCGGTATGAGTCGTCAAAATTTACAGTATCGTCTACGGAAGATGAAAAAGGACTAATAATTATTTTTCAATAAAAAAAAACGAGGATATCTTCTCATGGAAGTATCCTCGTTTTTTTAGTGTCCTGACTGTTCGATCCAGTCCTGTAGTTTATCTTTTAGCGAATTAAAACCATTTGCATCGGATTCATCTACTCGATCCTGTAATGATTTGCGTGGTGGTGCGTCTTTTTTTCTAACTGCTGCTGGGCGTTCTTGTAAGGCACGAATCGATAAACTAATTTTTTCGGCCGCTTCATCGATTTCAAGCACTTTCACTTCAACCTCTTGCCCAACTGATAAAAATTCACAGACGTCTTTTACAAAGCCGTACGTAATTTCAGAAATATGCACGAGCCCTTGTGTATCGTCATCAAGTGCGACAAATGCACCGTACGGTTGAATACCTGTAACTTTTCCGGTCAATACGTCTCCTAATTCATATTTTTTTGCCATAACCTTTGCCCACTTTCTATATGTTTGCTACGTATATATCACGTTAAATTATAACATACGTCAATAAGTGGGGCAAAAAATCGTCCCATTAATCAATGATTCCTGTTATACGATAGTAGCCGCCTTCTTGTTGTGAAAATTTAATAAGGAATTGCCTGCCGTACTTATGCTGCTCACTTGCGGCAACACGAGCAGCTACCATCCTATTTACCCCGTCATATTCGCCAAGCTGACTAAAAACGTCTAAACTTTCAATCGTTTGCAATTTACTTTCATCGACTTCCGCATCTGGTGCTAATAAAGCATTTTGCACCGACTCATCGTCAATGGATACAGCATATAAATAGAGCAAAGTAATATTAAGCGGGTGTAATTGATTTAATACAGCTTCATCATCATTTTTTTTATATTGTTCGTAGATGCCTTTTATTTGTTCCTTGCTAGACGCATCCAGATCAACTACAGTAAAATCATTATCGTTTATTATATCTCCTGCTGTTTCTTGTCTTGTTTGCAAAAGAATTGTCCAAATATCATAAGGTGCGAGTTGCGATAATGTAGCTGAGCGATTCGATTGCTGGAATTCTGCTAAAATCGTGGCAGCAGTTTGTTTCATGACCTCCCCATACTGTCCAGCGGCTGTATCCTGTAAAAATTTTAAGTAGTCCGAATAAGGTTGCCCATCATCCGCAATGGCTGGATATTGTTTCGTACCAAGTAATAATGCTACCCATGTATTTTTAAAAGTTTCTTGTAATAGCTTGTAATCGGAAGTATTAGCATTGATATCTGCCAATAGCGTACGTTCCATTATTTTTAGCGAGGTTGCTGTTTCTTTCCGCGTATAACGCAAATCGTCCACTTCTAATAGGTATCCTGTTTGTAAATATTCGAAATACCCCAAAATATCCGGATGTAATTCATTTATATAAGGTGGAGCAAATTGGCCATGGATTGGATTGGCTTTAAAGTAAAGCTTACCATTATCGTCTATTTTTAACTCCATAAATTGATTGTTTGCTGCTTCTATAATAGCTTCTAAATCAGCCGGGTATTCTACATCACCTTGTTTCAGCAATAGTTGTTCATAAGGCTCAAGTAGCTTGCTGTAAAAGCTTTCTAATTCATTTACTGCAATTATATAGTCGCTATAAATTGCATACGATTCTCCAAAAGTTAAATTTCTAAAGGTTTTTATCTTTTCTACTGCGCGTTTAGGGGTCATCAAATTGTTCAAGATATCTTTTTCCATAACTTTCGTGTAGTTTTTATCGGTCAATCTCAACTGTAAATTCGTCGTTAAGTAAAAATCTAACGTGGAGTTGGCATTTTTAATAAAATCAAATGCTTCTAGTTCATCTTTGGAAACTTTCAACTCCCTCCTAATATCCTCCTTTTTACTATTAAATATTTTTGTTATCTGATCAGCTATCTCTTCTTCTTCAGCTTTTTTGGCAGGCACATCTTGCGTTATTTCACTTGGCGGACTTGCTTGTTGCTTCATCGTATAAAGTGACGCTAACAGTCCAACTAACAATACGCTGGCAACACTCGCTAGCCATACGATTCGCTTTTGCCATTTGACGGAGGGCTTGTGCGGATTGGCAATCGTTTGTATCGCAAGTGCTTCTTCCTCTTCTGCAATTTGCTTAAAGACATCTGCTGGGTCTAATTGTTGTTCCATTCGGTCGTATGATTTTTTTAATAAGGCCATGCGTCTATCAAATTGTTTGTCATCCATTGTCAGCACTCCCCTCCTGTGTCAAAGCGACTTTTAGTTTTTCTTTTGCGCGTAAAATGCGGACTTTAACAGTCGATAATGAAATAGCAAGTACTTCAGCAATTTCTTCATACTTCAACTCATGAAAGTAAAATAATACGAGCGGATAGCGATATTTTTCATCAAGTGCTTGAATGCTCTCATGCAATAGTCGATCTTCCTCAAAATTTAGTACATGCTTTTCAGCAGAAGGGCTAGGGGCTTGTCGTTGCGCGTTTAACAACTCTTCTTTTGCCTGCTGCCGTTGCTCCTTCCGATAATAATCCCGTGTAGCATTAAGTGTTACTTTATAAAGCCATGTCGTAAAACGATCCTGCTTAAATTGATGTAAAAAGCGGTACAGCTTCACAAATACTTCTTGTGAAACATCCGCTAAATCTCTACTATGTACGCCACATTGAAAGGCAAATTTTTCAACTGTTCGCTGATGGATACGGATTAGTTCGATATAGGCTTCTTTATCACCTTGTTGTGCTCGTTCGATTAATTCAGACTCACTCACGCTTTTTATCCCCCCTTTTATATGTAACGTCTAGCCTTTACTAATTGTTACATTTTTACTGAATTGTATCAAAAGCGTATGTTTTAACGTAGGTTACTATTGCTAGCATCGCCGCGCAACTAAGACAGTAGCCACGGTAATTTTACTAGTTGTTGTCCTAAATGTATCACTAAGCCAATTTTCAGAAATTTGCTTGTGTTATGCAATATTTACGGTAAAATAGAATTTTAGTATAAGGAGGCTTTATTTTGTGTCACCTAGAGATCAATTCACATCCAAAATAGGGTTTATTTTAGCTGCAGCCGGAAGTGCCATTGGTTTAGGAGCTATATGGAAGTTTCCCTATATGGCGGGAACGAACGGTGGAAGTGTATTTATTTTATTGTTTATTTTATGTACATTTTTCATCGGTTTACCGGTGTTAATTGCAGAATTTATGATTGGTCGTCGTGGACAAAAAGATGCGGTTACGTCGTTCAAAGAGCAAGCGCCAGGAAAACCTTGGTTTATAATCGGATGGGGCGGTATGATTATTGCCGGTTTAATACTATCCTTCTATAGTGTAGTAGGCGGTTGGATTTTAAGTTATTTAGGTCGTTTATTAACGTTCCAATTAACGACAAATGATCACACCGGAAATTACGCTGAATTGTTTAGCACTATTATCGCTAGTCCATTTGAAGCTATACTTGTGCAAGGTTTATTTTTACTGTTAACGATTGCTATCGTATCAGGAGGCATTAAAGGTGGGATTGAGAAAGCTAGTACGTGGATGATGCCACTGCTATTTATATTCTTCGTCGTGTTAGTAATCCGTTCCTTAACACTTGATGGTGCGATGGCAGGCGTAAAATTTATGTTTGTACCGGATTGGTCTTACTTAAATGCCGAAACATTTTTAAAAGCACTCGGACAAGCATTTTTCTCTTTAAGCGTCGGTATTGCGGTTATGATTACGTACGCATCGTATCTGCCGAAAACTGAAAAGATTGGTAATTCAGCTATTAATGTAGCGTCAATGAATATTATTATTTCGCTACTTGCAGGTTTAGTTATTTTCCCGGCTGTCTTCGCATTAGGCTATACACCTGATCAAGGGCCAGGGCTTGTTTTTATTATTTTGCCTGCAGTTTTCGAGCAATTGCCACTCGGTGGTCTTTTCCTAACGATTTTCTTTATCCTTTTACTGTTTGCCACAGTGACTTCTTCGATTTCAATGTTAGAAATTGTTGTAGCAATTGCCATTGGAGACAAACCAGAAAAGCGTAAAAAAATTGCCTGGATCGGCGGCATGATTATTTTCATCTTCGGTATTCCAAGCGCCTTATCTTTCGGAATTCTGTCGGATGTAAAATTTTTAAATCGCTCTATTTTTGACTTTGTGGACTTTATGACAAATAGTGTCGGCATGCCAATTGGAGCCTTATTAATTTCTATTTTTGCAGGCTTTTACTATACGAAAGACATTTCAAGACAAGAGCTTGCTTCATCAAACTTACTATTTTACATTTGGTTCGTGTTAATTCGCTATGTATCCCCTATTGCGATTTTATTAATTTTCATTCAAGGGATTTTACCATTGTTCTAATAGAAAATGAGGTTGTCTAAATCGTTAAGACAACCTCACTTTTATAAGGAAAGGGCTATTTTTCAAGCCTTTCCAATAATAAAACACTATATGTCGTTTTAAATAATGCATTTTGCTTCAAACTTAATGGCAATCAGTTTGTATGAGATGGCAACACAATCTTCAATCGGAATCCATTGCTCAAACGAATGCTCGTAAGTTTCTTGAATGACCTTTGCAAGTGCAGACGGATCATCAATACTTTGTAATGCGGCAACAACATCTGCCGTTTCTGTATCATAATGCTCAGCACCGATATGGAAGGGATCCCACTCAGCTAGCAGATGTACGGCTGCTCGATTCATTTTTATATTTTCCAAAATACTCACCTATTATCCTTTAATCTTAATAGGTATGATACCATAGTAAAAAAAAAAGAAAAGAGTGATTTGCTTGTCTATTTTCGATCAAACTTTAAATCGTCGCTTTACAAACTCAGTAAAATGGGACGCAATGGAGAAAATTTATGGTTTAAACGATACTACAGAAATTTTACCAATGTGGATAGCAGATATGGATTTTGCCCCACCTTCTGCTGTTTCAAAGGCATTACAAAAACACGCTGAGGACGCGATTTTTGGTTATAGCTATGTCAGTGAAGAAGCAAAACAGTCGATAGTGGACTGGCAAAATAAGCGTTATAATTGGCATATTGAAAAAGAATCCATTTCTTTTAGCCACGGTGTCGTTTCGGCATTGGCAAATATTTTAACGGCTTTGACAAATGTAGGTGATAAAGTACTTATTTCAACACCTGTTTATCCACCATTTTTTAATATCCCAAAAGGTAATGGTCGTGATGTAGTAACTTGTCCGTTAGTAGAGCAACAAGGAACATATGTCTTTGATTTCGAGGCATTTGAACAAGCACTTAGCCAAAATGTTAAAGCTTACATATTGTGTAATCCTCATAATCCTGGTGGTTATGTTTGGGAAGAAGCTACGTTAAAAGAAATTGTTCGTCTATGTGCAAAATATGATGTGCTTATTATTTCAGATGAGATTCATGCAGATTTAATGTTAGATGGGGCAAAACATACGCCACTAGCAAAAATTGCTGGCGATGAAATCGATCGCGTGATTACCTGTATGGCACCGACTAAAACATTTAACCTTGCAGGTATTCAAGTTGCCTATATCATTACGTCTGATAAGAAAAAGCGTGTGCAATTAGAGGCAGTCGATCTGGCTAGTGGCCAAGGTTCATTAAATAGCTTTGCGCCTGTAGCATTACAAGCAGCATACAGTGAAGGATTGCCATGGCTTGAAGAGTTACTTGTCTATATTTCAAAGAATATGGATTATGTTATTTCAGAGTTAACACAATTGCCTGGTGTCCATATCGCGAAGCCTCAAGGCACATACTTACTGTGGATTGATTGTCGACAATTAGGTATCGATGAGAAAGAAATAATGCAGCGTTTACTAGAAATCGGAAAGCTTGCATTAGAGCCTGGTTCAAAATACGGTGAAGAAGGCCGCGGCTTCCTACGCATGAACGTTGCCTGCTCATTTGATACTGTCAAAGATGCAGTTGCCCGCTTTAAACTAGCACTGTCACTATAAAGTGCCAGGCACCCATACAATTTAGAATTTTCTAGAAATAACAATAACCAAACAAAAACCCACGAAGAATCCTGAGGCTAACACTGTGCCCGCGGAAACCGAAGTGGGTTTTTGCGCTATAGAAAGTAGATATTATGCAAAAATGCTAGTGCCAGGCACTCATACAATTCTGAATTCTTATTGCAATGCAAGTAAGGTTACACAAGCAAAAAAACACGTAGACTCCTGCGGGAACAGCACTAGTTGTAAGAAGCGGGCATTCCGCGCGTTAGCGAGGGTTGAGGCTTACACTGTGCCCGTGGAAAGCCAAGTGGGTTTTTGCGCTACAGAAAGCAGATATTATGCATTGAATTCATTAGTGCCAGGGACTCACACAATTCCAGGCACTCATACAATTTCTTTGCCCCTGCGAGACTGCAACCCATAAAAAAACGATAGACAAACTCTCCAAAGTCCTCGAGTTCGTCTATCGTCTGAGGCACTCTTATTCAGGTGCCTTTTTTATACGTTTTGTTGATTGTTTGTACGATTTCTTTCTGCTAAAATACGTGCTTCGATTTCCTTAGATTTTAATTCCTGCTTTTTAGAAATTTTACGGAAAATCATAAATACGCCTATACAAAGAATAAGCATAATTAAAAATTCAAAAGCTGCTGGAATATACGCTGTTTTATCTTCAGGGAAATATAAAAATTGATACATTAAATGTTCCATATTTTCTACACGTCCTTACAATTATTATTCAAAAACTGTAATTGACTCAATTTTAACATCTTCAACTGGTTTATCGCGTTGATCTTTTTCTACATTTGCAATTTTATCAACGATGTCCATACCTTCCACAACATGACCGAATACAGAGTGTTTATGGTCTAACCATGGCGTACCACCATTTTGTGCATAGGCTTCGATAATTTCTTCTGGGAAACCAGCACCTTGCAGTTGACGAAGCATATCGCTTGGCAGGTGTTTCATTTGTACGATAAAGAATTGAGAACCGTTTGTGTTTGGACCAGCATTAGCCATTGAAAGTGCCCCACGTAGGTTAAATAATTCATCCGAAAATTCATCTTCAAATGAGTTACCCCAAATTGACTCTCCGCCCATACCTGTACCTGTTGGGTCACCGCCTTGGATCATGAAATCTTGAATAACACGGTGGAAAATAATACCATCGTAATAACCTGATTTTGCATGTCCTAAGAAGTTTTCAACTGTTTTCGGTGCTTGTTTTGGGAACAATTTAATTTTTATAGCACCTAAAGTTGTTTTCATTTCTACTAGTACTTCGCCTTCTTGTACTTCTGTTGTTAATTGTGGAAACATTGAAGTCTCTCCTTTAAATGTAAAATTTCAGTTTCAACGAAAATGATTCTACTGCATCATTTCTGACCTCATATTAGTCTAACACACTTCCTAGCCGTTTTCTCCATCAAAGTATTGACGATTTTTGTACTTTTACAATCGTTCAGCCGGTTATGTTGTGGAATGAATACGAAGAACTTTCGTTTAGCACCAATGGTAGTATAACCCAAAATGACGGTGGATTGAACAGGCTTCCTTATGCAATTTCTTTTTATCGTTTAGTCCCAACGTAAATAGTTCTGAACGAGTATTTGGAATGCATCCAAAATATGCTATTCTGTTGAAAGACTTATGTTCAAAGTTGGAGGCATTTATGAAAAAAGTTTTTGGCTTTATTATTATTACGTTATGTTTACCTACCATATGGTGGATTGGTACGAATATACGCACAGAGTTAAATACTACTCAAGCACACGCCCAACAAATCGAAAAGAAAATAGATGTGCCTGAAGTACAAGTACAACTTCCCGTCACATTAATTGATCAGAACGGTCAAACATTTAGCGAAGAATATGTTGAATGGCGACAGCCTTTAACATTGCAAGAAATTCCACAAATTGCCCAGGAAATTTTTATTGCTAGTGAAGATGCTGATTTTTACGATCATATCGGCTTCGATTTTAGTGCTATTATACGCGCTGTGGTCGCTAACTCAAACGCCAATACAGCTTCACAAGGTGGCAGTACGATTACCCAACAGCTTGTTCGTATGCGCTATCTATCTGATGAAAAAACATACGAACGCAAATTAACGGAATTGTTTTATGCCTATGAGCTTGAAAAAAAATACGACAAAGACGCTATCTTAACGATGTATTTAAATGAATCTTATTTTAGCAACCAAGTTTATGGCATCGGCAGTGCAGCGACCTATTATTTTCAAAAACCTATTCAAGAATTATCGATTGCTGAGCTAGCTTTTATCTCAGCTATTCCAAATAATCCGTCACTGTATAACCCGCTTAAAAATTTTGATGAAACAAAAGCTAGGCAGGAACGGCTACTTGATACACTTGCTGCAAGTGGTGCGATTACAAAAGAAGAGGCAACTTCGTCTAAAGCACAACCCATTATCTTAAATGTTAAAAATAAAGTGCAAAGCTATCCTATGTATAGTACTTACGTTCTTCAAGAGTTACGCTGGCTGGTAGCCGAACAAGAAGGCTATACAGATCGACTGCAAAACACGCAAAGTGAAGAAGAAAAAAAATCAATTCAAGCACAACTAGACAGTCGTCTTAGTACGTTATTTCAAAACGGTTTAACCGTTTATACTGCGCTTGATCCAACTAAACAGTCTCATGATGAAGAGCGCATGACCGCCATTTTAGGAAAAGGTGAATTACAGGCAGCTGGTGCAGTTATTAATAATTCGTCTCGTGAAATCGTCAGCCTCTATGCCGGTAAAAACTATGAGAAATTTGATTATCATCGTGCGTATCAAGGACCACGCCAGCCAGGTTCAGCATTTAAACCACTTGCCGTCTATGCACCATTTTTTGAAACAACAACACATACACCTGATTCAATCGTCAACGGTGGTAGCTATTGTGTCGGTTCTTTTTGCCCTCAAAATTATGGCGGTTATAAATATGGCGATGTGTCCATTCGAACAGCATTCCGCAATAGCTTTAATACGTCCGCTTTGCGACTTTTTAATGCGGTAGGCGTCGAGACTGCATTTAGTTATCTTGACCGCTTCCATTTCCGCTCCATCGTTGCAAAGGATCATACGTATGCAGCTTCATTGGGTGGATTAACTTATGGTGTCACGGCTCTTGAGCTTGCAGATGCTTACACAAGTTTTATTGATGGCTCTTATGTTCTTGCACATAGTATCCGGAAAGTGACAGCTAATGATGGTACTGAGTTATATAGCTGGGGCAAGGAACGTGATCAAATATGGTCACCGAAAACGGTAAAATATATGCGCGAGCTACTTGCAGATGTTGTAGCTAATGGAACGGGGCAAGGTGTTTATAGTAATAGTAGCTATGTCGGTGCTAAAACAGGTACAACAAATGATTATCGTGATTATTGGCTAGCTGGTTTAAATGATCAGTATACAGCTGCTGTCTGGCTTGGCTATGATAAACCGCAACCGATGGAAAAACTAGAGTCGTATAAAATACATCACAAACTGTTTAATGTTTTACTAGAGTAATCGCAAAAGCTCTACTAGCAAATTTCAGAATTGTTTCGGTGCCTGGCACTTTATAACGGGCACTTTATAACGCCACTTTAAAACCCACCTCGCTTTTCGCGGGTACACTGTAAGCGACAACATCACTGTTGTGTCTTACGTTCTGTGCTCCGCTGAAAGCTAGGTGGGTTTTCACTTACATATTGTTAATTTTCAGAATTGTTTCGGTGCCTGGCACTTTATTTTGCAAAGGGAAGACTCGCCAGGACTCCGTTATATAGTTTTAAAATGACATAAACTAATAACGAGATTAATAATGTCCACATGAAGAGCTCAAATATGAGTAATCCAATCGTTCCGCCCATGGACATAAAAAGGCTCATTTTATAGATAAGATAAATGAAATAGATAAAAACAGTTAGTACAAATATACCCGCTAATGCATAAATCGATTGAATGGCAAAGGCTGAACACATAGCACCAATAAAAAGAATGACATAGCCTCCACGTGCTTGGCTTACCGCCGCCCCTTCATTATCCTTCGAGAAAAATAACATCCCTAGTTCATGAATGGTTTCTCCTAATAATTTAAGTGCTGAAAACGCCATAAAAAAAATAAGAGCAAATACAATGAGCAGCATGACACGTAATTCAAAATCGGATAAAAATTCACGCATCCCCGAATACACACCGATTGCTCGAAATAGTTGTAACGCTTCCCCTACTGCATACATGCCGAACGTTAAACTAAATAATAAAATTGTAATTAATGGTAAAAAACCATATATATAAGGGTTCTTCATAAAAAATTTTTTCCTCTGTTTTTTTTGATAACTTCCTATTTATAATATAGCTAAAATTCCTCTGCTATCCAAGCTAAATCCTACTAGTGCATATGCATTCCCAACGAAAGTACGTTATAATTATTACACTTACGTGCATAAAGGAGGATTTTTTTGTTACAAGTACTCTATATTTTCATCCCGATGCTTGCTGCAATATTTGTGCCTTTTATATATAAAAGCATTAAAAATATTCACACAGGCTGGTTTGTTCTTGCAGTGCCTGCTACACTCGTCGTTATTTATGCAACATATATCGCGAGAGTAGCGCATGGAGAAGTATTTCTTGATGGGATACCATGGATTCCCTCGCTCGATATTTCTGTCGTATCGTATTTGGACGGACTTAGCTTACTATTCTCGTTACTCATAACAGGAATCGGCTCACTCGTCGTACTTTACTCCATTTTTTACTTAGATAAACATAAAGAAAAACTACATAATTTTTATGTTTACTTATTATTATTTATGACCGCCATGCTCGGTGTTGTACAATCTGACCATTTAATCTCATTGTACTTCTTCTGGGAATTAACATCGATTTCGTCGTTCCTACTAATTGGTTATTGGTACACACGCGATGCATCTCGCTTCGGTGCACTAAAATCCATGATGATTACAGTCTTCGGCGGCTTAATGATGTTAGGAGGATTTATCCTTCTTTATTTAATGGGTGGGACATACTCCATTCGTGAACTGATTGCCATGGCGCCTAACTTAGTGCAACATCCATTATTCATATGGGCACTTGTGTTATTACTGCTAGGGGCATTTACGAAATCCGCTCAATTTCCATTTTATATTTGGTTACCTGATGCGATGGAAGCACCCACACCGGTTAGTGCATATCTCCACTCCGCAACAATGGTAAAAGCAGGGATTTATTTAGTTGCCCGCTTTACACCCATTTTCGCTGCTTCAGAGCTATGGATTTGGCTTGTGACAGGAGTAGGTCTGTTAACACTCTTCTGGGGATCGTTCTTTGCCTTAAAACAAACCGATTTAAAAGGTATTCTTGCGTTTTCAACTGTCAGTCAACTTGGACTCATTATGTCATTACTTGGCGCTGGTGCAGTAGCATTTCACGTCAATGGTGCAGCCGATTCCGTATTTAAATATGCAGCGTTTGCAGCCATTTTCCACTTGATCAATCATGCAACATTTAAAGGTAGTTTATTTATGATTGCAGGGATTATTGATCATGAAACAGGTACACGTGATATCCGTAAGCTTGGTGGATTAATGAGCATTATGCCACTTAGTTTTACAGTGGCGGCGATTGGTAGCTTCTCAATGGCAGGCTTACCACCATTTAATGGCTTCCTAAGTAAGGAAATGTTTTTATCCGCCATGTTAGCACTGCAAAATTTCGAATTTTTCGGTTTTGAGACATGGGGCGTATTGTTCCCAATCGTTGCTTGGATCGCTAGTATTTTTACGTTTATTTATAGTTTCTACTTTGTATTTAGAACATTTACAGGAACGTATAAACCGGAGCTTTACGCTCATAAACCACATGAAGCGCCCATTGGTATGCTCATATCACCAATGATTTTAGCATCATTAGTGGTCATTATATTCTTTATCCCTAATCTTATTGGAGATACGTTTGTTAAGCCGGCTGTACAAGCTATTCAGCCGTTTTTATATGACTTACCTGAAGATATTAATATTCACGTGGCTGCCTGGCATGGTGGATTTACACCAGAATTAATCATGACCATTGGCATTGTTATTATAGGTGTCTTATTATTTGTTGCCCTACCGAAATGGCAAGGCATTTACAACCTTTTCCCACGTGCTCTTACATTTAATAATGCCTATGACAAAATAATGCTTGGATTAGACGTAGGATTAAATCGTCTATCACGTATTTATATGACAGGTTCTATGCGTCACTATTTACTGTATATGTTCAGTGGAATTGCCGCTATTTCAATTGGAACCTTATTTGTAAAAGGTGCCTTTTCAATTTCCTTTGAAGGGGCAGCACCAATACGCTCTTACCAATTAATTTTAATTGTCGTATTAATGATTGGAACGGCCATTACCATTTTAGCGAAGTCACGTCTTACAGCCATTATCGGACTTGGCTCTGTCGGTTACACAGTTGCATTATTCTTTGTTATGTTTAATGCACCCGATTTAGCATTAACACAACTCGTTATCGAAACGATTTCTGTTGCATTATTTTTACTAGCGTTTTATCATCTTCCGAAGCTTGGAAAACGCGAAGAACGCATGCGCTTTCAATTAAATCGTGCAATCATTTCCATAGCAGTTGGTGTTATGGTGACGCTCATCGCTTTATCGGCACATTCACAAAAGCTAATTCCGTCTATCTCAAAATACTATGAAGATACCGTCTATGATTTAGCTGGTGGCGGAAACATTGTCAATGTTATTTTAGTAGACTACCGTGGCTTTGATACACTGTTTGAAATTACAGTGTTAGGTATTGCAGGCATGGCCATTTTAGCGATGATCAAGCTGCGCATGAATAGAAAGGAGAAACCGCATGAAAACAAATGATGTCATTATACAATTTACAGCTAAAATTGTATTCTTCATTATTTTCTTCTTCTCCATTCACATTTTTTTAGCTGGTCATTACACACCTGGTGGAGGCTTTGTTGGTGGACTTTTAACATCTAGTGCCATCGTGCTGTTAGTGCTAGCCTTTGATTTAAATACGGTACGTAAAGTGTTACCGATCAACTATACGTATTTAACTGCAACAGGTTTATTATTGGCACTTGCCACAGCGGCATTCCCGATGTTTTTAGGAAAACCGTTCTTCACACATTTCTTTGATTATTTCGAATTACCGCTTCTAGGTAAGCAGTCTTTACACACAGCGATGCTTTTTGACAGCGGTGTTTACTTGGTTGTTGTTGGCGTTACGATGACCATTATTCAAACGATTGGAGAGGATGAATAATGGAAATAATTATGGCGTTTGTCATTGGCTTTCTGTTTATGGCAGCGGTTTACTTAATATTATCGAAAAGCTTATTACGCATTATTATTGGTACTGGGCTTTTAAGTCATGGTGCGCATTTACTTATCTTAACAATGGGAGGATTAACAGGCGAGGCTCCTCCTGTTTTAAAAGAAGGCGCCAAAACATTTGCAGATCCTTTACCGCAGGCATTAATTTTAACTGCGATTGTTATTAGCTTTGGCGTAACGGCTTTCTTCCTAGTACTTGCCTATCGTTCCTATCAGGAGCTTGAGACAGATGATATTAGCTTAATGAGAGGAAGTGATGAAGATGAATAACTTCCTTTTACTACCAATCATTATTCCGTTCTTCTTCGGCATAATTTTAATGTTTGGGCAAAAAAATTTAAAATACCAGCGCTCGTTTGCGTTGCTAGGTATCGTACTTGCATTGGCATCGGCCGTTTCACTATTACTAAAGGTAAAAAATGACGGCATTCAAAAAGTAACGTTCGGAGATTGGCCAGTACCATATGGTATTACGATGGTGTCTGATATGATGTCTGCACTGTTGGTCACAACAACATTACTCATTGCCTTTTTTGTTGTGTGGTACGGCTTCGGTTCTATTACAAAGGAGCGTGAACGCTTCTTCTACTACCCTGGCATTATGTTTATTTTAACCGGTGTCAATGGCGCCTTTACTACAGGAGATATTTTCAACTTATTCGTCTTCTTTGAAGTCCTATTAATGGCGTCGTATTTACTCATTGTACTCGGTGGAGAAAAAGGACAACTGAAAGGCTCCATTAAATATATTTTAATTAATGTTATTTCTTCTGCTTTGTTTGTTATTACAGTAGCCTATCTTTACTCGGTTGTAGGTACACTGAATATGGCAGATATAGCAGTAAAAATTAGCGACATTAATCAGCCAGGAATTATCACAGTTATCGCTGTTTTATTCTTAATGGTATTTGGATTAAAAGCGGCGATTTTCCCGCTTTACTTCTGGCTTCCAACTTCTTATGCAGCAGCACCGATTCCTGTGTTAACACTATTTGGTGCACTATTAACTAAAGTTGGCGTTTATGCGATTACGCGCACATACACCCTATTTTTCGTACATGATTTATCGTATACTCATGATTTGCTTATGGTATTAGCAATTGGCTCCATTATTGCTGGCTGTATCGGGGCTCTTGCCTATTTTGATGTGAAGCTCATTATTATTTACAATATCGTCATTGCAGTAGGTGTTATTTTATTTGGAGTATCCCAAATGAATGAAATGGCGCTAAAGGGCGCAATGTTCTATTTAGTTCATGATATGCTGATCAAAGCAGCCCTCTTTATGTTGATTGGTATTGTTATCTACATTACCGGCACTTCTGATTTACGAAAAATGGGCGGTCTTATGAAAAAGTACCCTGTACTAGGCTGGTTCTATTTAATTGCAGCTTTCGGTTTAGCAGGGATTCCTCCACTTAGTGGTTTCGTTGGAAAACTGTTAATCGTGCAAGGTGGCTTTGAGGCTGGTAGTATGTGGAGCAGCATCTTTATTTTAGCCTCATCTTTACTAGTCTTACTTTCGGTTATCCGTATTTTCCTATATGCCTTCTGGGGCGAGGAAAAAGAGACAACGGGTATTGTCGATAAAAAAGTGTATACGACACTTTTTGCGCCGACCGTCCTATTAGTGCTTATTACCGTTGCCTATGGTGTTGGTTCGGAATGGATTACACCATTTATGAATGATGCTGCCAAACTATTAAATGACCCATCTATTTATATAGATGCTGTAATGAAGGGAGATTAGAGCTATGGCATTTCAAATTATTTTAAACTTTGCTCTTGCCTTCGTTTGGATGTTTCTTTCATCTAATTACACAGCTACAGGCTTTATAGTAGGCTTCATTCTTGGTATTGTCTTACTTGTGATTATGAGAAGATTTTTCTTTGCGCGGCTCTATGTATTCCGTGTATGGGCCATTATTAAGCTTACCGTTCTCTTTTTTAAAGAGTTAATATTAGCAAATATTCAAGTACTAAAAGTTGTACTAAAGCCTAAGCTAGATATGCAACCTGCCTTCTTTGCTTATCCTACGGTACTAAAAGAAGATTGGGAAATTACGTTATTATCGAGTCTCATTACATTAACACCAGGAACTGTTGTCGTGCATGTTTCAGATGATGCTAAAACATTGTTTGTCCATGCCATTGATATTAGCGATGTGGATGATGCCATTGCATCGATTCGAGATTCTTTTGAAAAAGCTATATTGGAGGTGAGTAAATCATGATGACGTTTATTATTGCAGCGATCGTAGTGATTTGCTTATCGATGATCGCCGTCATTTACCGTATGGTGAAAGGACCATCTGCATCCGACCGTGTTGTAGCACTGGATTCCTTAGGCGTGTCACTTATTTCATTAATCGCTTTATTTTCAATTTTAGTGGAAACGAGCTTCTTTCTTGAAATCGTATTATTGTTAGCGATTTTATCATTTATCGGCACAGTTGCTTTCTCTAAATTTATAGAGAAAGGAGATATCATTAAACGTGACAATTCTCGCTAATACATTAGTTATTTTGTTCATTTCTATTGGTGTGTTATTTATCGTCGTAACTGCAATTGGGCTTATACGATTACCTGATTTGTATACACGTGCACATGCCGCATCGAAAAGTGCAACGCTCGGCGTGATGTGTGTATTAATAGGTGTATTCTTTCACTTTTGGCTTATCGAGGATCATTTTAACCCACGTATTTTATTAGGTATATTGTTTCTCTTTATTACAGGCCCTGTCGGTGGACATATTATGACCCGTTCTTCCTATATAGCCGGTGTGAAGCCTTGGAAAGGAACAGTTCGAGACGAGCTAGGACCTGAAATTGACAAAATGAAAAAAGAACAAGGTATTAAATAAACAATAAAAAGTGTTAGATTGATAACAGTCAATCTAACACTTTTTTGCTACACCGTTATTGTCCGCTTCGGCGGTGCTTTTTGCGGGCACACACGTAATCCGCAACCCTCGCTAACGCGCAGAATGCCCACGTCTTACGCTGTGTGCGTTCTGAGCAGGAGTCACCGCCTCCGCTACCAACAACTAGTGAACCCTTCTAATTTTTTCTTTATTGCAAAAGCAAGAATAGCTAAGTTCTCCATATAGCAAAAATTTATGAACACCTTTCCTCTGTTCCTTAAATTTTTTTAGTTATGTCCCGTCACTTTTTTGCTATATCTTTGTCTGTTACGGTGGCGGTTTCTCTTGCCCAATCATTGCTCTAGGGCAATCATTGAAATTGTTTGAGTGCCTGGCACGCTTTAAATATAGCCCTTATCCGTTAGAAACGTTGTTAGCTGCTCGACGCATTCTTCAATCGAGTAGCGTTCAGTATCTAAAATAAATTCAGGTTGTTCAGGTTCTTCATATGGCGCACTAATACCAGTAAAATTAGCAATTTCCGCATTGCGCGCTTTTTTATAAAGACCTTTTGGATCACGCTGTTCACAAGTATCTACAGAGCATCTTACATATACTTCTAAAAATTCGCCGTCTTCCACTAGCTGCCGAACAACTTGGCGATCTTGTCGATAAGGCGAAATAAAAGCCGTAAGTACAATTTGACCGCTTTCCACAAAAAGTTTGGCCACTTCGCCGATACGTCTTATATTTTCTTTGCGACTCGTTTCGTCAAAGCCTAAATCATTATTTAAACCATGGCGCACATTATCGCCATCTAGTACGAATGCTTGGTTTCCTCGTTCAAATAGTTTACGAGCTAGCGCATTGGCTACAGAAGATTTTCCTGAAGCCGATAGCCCTGTAAACCATAATATAAAGCTTTTGTGTTTGTTCTGCGTGCGACGCTCTTCTTTTTTTATAGAAGCTTCATGCCATACGATATTGGAACTCATTTTACTACCTCCTGACGCATGCCATTTATCAAGACTTCGACTACCTCTTTACGGCTAAATGTACTTGGAGGAACATCTCCATTTCGAAGCATTTCTCTGACTTTCGTTCCAGATAATATGACATGTGATGCACTATCATGTGGGCAAGTTTTTGTAGTTGCCATGCCTTCGCATTGAGTACAATAAAAACTATGTTCAAATTTTAATGGCACAATCCCAAGTTCATCTTCCGTAAATTGTTCGAAGATTTTTTGCGCATCGTAAGTGCCATAATAATCACCTACACCTGCGTGATCACGTCCTACAATAAAATGGGTGCAGCCATAATTTTTACGTACAAGCGCATGGAAGATGGCCTCCTTCGGTCCTGCATAACGCATGGCTGCTGGGAACACACCTAATTGCACCCGATTTGCTGGATAGTAATTTTCTAACAGCACCTCATAACTCTCCATCCGGATAGCGGCCGATACATCATCCGACTTCGTTTCTCCAACTAATGGATTTAAAAATAAGCCATCAATTGTTTCTAATGCCGCTTTTTGAATATATTCATGCGCACGATGAACAGGATTACGTGTTTGGAAGCCCACAACTGTTTGCCAACCCTTTTCTTTAAACAGTTGACGTGTTTCCTGTGGATCAAATGTATACGTAGGGAATTGTTGCTCTAGACGCTTAATTAACGTGATTTTCCCTCCAACATATACTGCCGGGCGCTCAAGGAGCTTTTTCACACCAGGATGGGCTAAGTCTTGTGTACCGTATACGAGCAATGCCTCTTTTTGTTTATCAGGCTGATAAATATCAGCGATAACAATGACGCCATAAACATCGTTGCCATAAACTAATTTTGCTTCATCTCCTGGTTGTAATGTCGCGGCTACCGTCTTGTCTACTGGAAGTGTGATAGGTATACTCCACACAACGCCAGAGGCTAATCTTGTATGTTCGATAACGGATTCATAATCTTTTTTAGTTAAAAAACCATCAATTGGACTATACCCACCGATTGCAATTAACTCTAAATCGCTTAACGCAATAGCATCCAATTCAATCTCCTTTGAAATATGTACTACTGATTTTTGTGGCTGATAGGCTTGCACTAAAGCACCACCATGTGGTTGTAGACTCATTTATATTCCCCCTAAGTTTATTTATATAGTATGTTTTATAATTAAATACCTTCGCCTGCATCGTATATCGAGCGTTCCTCTTCACGCATTGTGCGCATTAAACTAATCGCACCAAGCGTTCCGATTATGACGCTTCCAATAATGACGATGGCATATAAATCTTTTTTCATAAAGAATTGAGTAAGACTATAAGAAATTGCTAATGAAAAAATTGGCGACACAATCCAAATGCACATGATTTTTTTGACGATATGTTTATGAAAAATTTGTTTACCGTTTTTCGCCATCCCGATACCAATAATAGAAGAAGACGTCACTTGCGTTAACGGGACAGGTAGTCCAAACAGCGAGCTAATACCAACAAGTAAAGCACCTGTACTTGAAATAAGAATCCCCTCGGCTTTTTCAAAACGCACAATCTTTTTGCCATTCGTTTCGAGTACACGTCTACCTAACAATATCGCGCCTAGCGCTACAAATGCTCCACCAAGCCAAATACCATTCGTAACACTAATCATTCCGGCACCAACAAGTGGACCAACTGCATTGGCGACATTATTCATACCTGCTGAAAAAGCTTCAAAAAATCCGGCAAACACGAGCAACACTGTTAACATCGGATGGTTTGCCAAAAAGCCGTTTCCTTTAAATTTATACAGTATCTTGCCAACGATTAGCGCAATAACAAACGCTATAACCGGCACGATGACCCAAAAGGACATAATGACGAGCAGTGATTTGACATATAAAACGCGGTAAGCAATGCCTACACCTACGACAGCTCCTACGGTCACTTCACTCGTCGATAATGGGATACCTAACAAATTGGCAAGAAATAAGGAACTTGTCGCCGAAAATAATATAATAATGACAATTTTCACCGTTATATACTGTTGTGGCATAATGCCTGAACTAATTGTCTTAACAACTTCGCCCCCACCTAATATGGCTCCCGCAAAAACGCCTAGCGCACAAATGAGTAAGGCGTGCCATGCTTTTTTAATAGCCCCTGCCCCATAAGCAACGCCCATTGAAGCGGCTGCACCGCTTGCACCTATATTCATGGCAAAAAATAAACTAATGGCTAACGCTATATATTCCAACATGCTTAAACGCCCCTATTCATGTAACCCACACTCAGTCTTACCAGTCCCCTGCCATCTACCTGCTCGTAAATCATCCATCGTAAATGCTGGTTGTGTGCAATGTTCACAGCCAATGCTTGGATAGCCTTGATCGTGCAGTGGATTGTACGTTAAATCATGCTTGGAAACATAACGCCATATTTCTTTCCACGACCAGTGAATGAGCGGACAAATTTTAATCGACTTAAATTTATCATCGCGATTAATGAAATTGGTATGTTGGCGAGTTGGCGATTGTTCTCTGCGCAGTCCTGAAATCCATGCTTTTGCTCCTGATAACGCCTCATGTAATGGCTTTATTTTTCGAATATCACAACACTGATTAGGGTTAGATTTCCATAATTCATCTCCATATTGCTCTTTTTGTTCCTCAAGCGTAAGCTTCGGCTTTTGCATTTTAATGGTCAGCTGCGGATATTTTTGCTTTACACGTTCAATCGTTTCATATGTTTCTTTGAAATGGACATCCGTATCTAAAAAAACGATTGTAGCGTTTGGCTTCACCTTGGAAATCAAATCAATTAAAACAATGCCTTCGATGCCAAAGCTACATGCATAGACGATGTCGTCTCCATACTGTGCATAGCTCCAGCGTAAAACCTCAAGTGCCCCCTTATAGCTTTCATCCACTTCAAATTTAATCGTTGGCTCCTGCCAAGTTGCATACGTTAACATATAATCCCCCTTCGAACCATTTTCAAATATTGAAAAAGGCGTTTTAACAACAGACACAATGATGCGATGTGCCTTCGTTAAAACGCCTCTAGTTTGACTAGCCAGCTCTTTTATGGATGATTGTAAACTAGTAATCTTGTACCTCATTCAACAATCACTCTTCTTATTACCAAATATAAACTAAATTACACCTAGTAGTCAACTAGGTTTTGTAAAAAATATAATTTTAATTGCAGCACCATCATTTAGCCCCTTTTTGAATCGCACCTGCGAGCTGTACAAATAATTTTATTCAAAAATTTGGCCTTTTGCTACTCCACAACTGCTAGCAATGCATTGCCTGCTGATAAAAAATAAATTTTTCAATTCCTTGTTGACTAATAGGAAATATATGATTAATGTGGTAATATACTAAAAACAAATAATGCTGATCAGAGGATCTGAAGGCCATCTATTCAAAATGTGTATGTACACGTTTTGAGAGATGGTCTTTTGCGTTCTTTCGATGAAAGGGGAGTTTTTTTATGAAAAAAAGCAAGCATATTTTGCAGTCATTGCTACTGTTATCTGGATTAACCATTATGTTAGCAGGTTGTAATAGCACATCCACAGATAGCGATAAGAAGTCAGAAGACACAAAAGAAGCTGTAGAGTTGCTAAATGTTTCTTATGATCCAACACGAGAGCTCTACGATGAATTTAATAAAGACTTTATCGCAAAGTGGAAAAATGAAACAGGTCAAGATGTGAAGATTCATCAGTCACATGGGGGCTCAGGTAAACAAGGAAGAGCAGTTATTGATGGGCAAGAAGCCGATGTCGTGACATTAGCACTTGCCTACGATATTGATGAAATTGCACAAGCTCGTGATTTGCTAAACAAAGACTGGCAAACAGAGTTTGACAATAACTCTACACCCTACACTTCTACAATTGTTTTTTTAGTACGAAAAGGCAATCCAAAGGGAATACAAGATTGGAGTGATTTAATAAAGGACGATGTTTCTGTTATTACGCCTAACCCAAAAACTTCGGGCGGTGCACGTTGGAACTACTTAGCGGCATGGGGCTATGCAGCGAAGTTGTATAACAATGACGACAAACAAATAAAGGCTTTTATGAAGGCGTTGTATAGCAATGTAGAAGTGCTTGATTCTGGCGCACGAGGCGCAACGACTACCTTCGTTGAACGCAAAATTGGTGATGTGTTAATCGCTTGGGAAAATGAAGCTTATTTATCACGTAATGAATTAGGTGAAGATGAATTTGAAATCATTACGCCTTCATTGAGTATCTTAGCAGAGCCACCTGTCGCAATTGTCGACAAAATTGTAGATAAAAAAGGGACGCGTAAAGTAGCAGAAGCATATTTACAACATTTATATAGCGATGTTGGGCAAGAAATTGCAGCTAAAAACTACTATCGACCACGCAATGAAGAAATATTAGCAAAATACCAAGAGCAATTCCCAAAACTTGAGCTTATTGCAATTGAAGACTTTGGCGGTTGGGCAGAAGCACAAGCTAAGCACTTTAAAGACGGTGGCACATTCGATGAAATTTACGTTCCACAATAGGAGGCAATCTAATGACTAGCTTAACATTTAAAAAGAAGCCGGCACGTGTTATCCCCGGCTTCCATCTTTCTCTTGGTTATACAATGTTATATGTTAGTTTGCTTGTGCTCTTACCGTTAGCCATGATTTTTATTCAAACAATGTCGCTAACTTGGGCGGAGTTTATCAATATTGTCACCGATCCTCGTGCAGTTGCCTCCTATAAGCTAAGCTTTGGCACTGCGCTAGCAGCTGGCTTAGTGAATGTTGTGTTCGGCACGATTATTGCTTGGGTACTCGTACGTTACCATTTTCCGTTTAAGCGCATTATTGATGGTCTTGTAGATTTACCATTTGCATTACCTACTGCTGTAGCAGGTATTGCGTTAACCTCCCTCTATGCACCGAATGGTTGGATTGGCCAATTTTTTAATTTTAAAATTGCTTTTACGCCATTAGGCATCATTATTGCCCTAACTTTTATTGGTCTTCCGTTTGTCGTGCGTACTGTGCAGCCCGTTTTACAAAATATTAGTGCGGAAGTGGAAGAAGCTTCTGCAAGTCTTGGCGCTACCCGCTTGCAAACAGTCCGTAAAATTATTTTCCCCGAACTGGCACCTGCTATTTTAACAGGCTTCTCGTTAGCCTTTGCACGCGCCTTAGGGGAATATGGATCGGTTGTCTTTATCGCAGGCAATATGCCGATGAAGACGGAAATTACACCGTTAATTATTATGACAAAGCTTGAACAATATGACTATGCAGGGGCTACGTCTATTGCCGCTGTCATGCTTATTACATCCTTTGTCTTATTGTTCACCATCAATTTAATACAGTGGCTGGCAAATCGTCGCTTTGTACATTAGGAGGTATGTATGGAACAGTCTACGATTATCGAACCTATTGCTCCTCAAACACGCATAGTAGCAGCACAGCCTGCTGCCTTACAGGAGCCCCGTTTCATTCGTTATCTATTAACATTTATTGCGCTCGCATTTTTAGCATTTTTTATCGTACTTCCCCTAGTATCCATTTTTATTACAGCCTTTCAAAAAGGCGCAGATGTTTATTTTGCAGCGATTACACATCCAGATGCATTAGCTGCTATTCAGTTAACTTTAACAGTAATCGCGATTGTCGTTCCTTTAAACGCCATTTTCGGCATTATGGCAGCTTGGGCACTAACGAAATTCAACTATAAGGGGAAAAATCTATTACTAACCGTGATAGACCTACCTTTTGCAGTATCCCCCGTAATCGCAGGTTTAGTATTTATCTTGCTTTTCGGGGCACAAGGGCTATTTGGAGAATGGTTATTTGCCAATGATATTAAAATTGTTTTCGCTTTGCCGGGTATTGTGCTTGCTACTATTTTTGTCACTTTGCCCTTTGTTGCACGTGAGCTTATTCCTTTAATGCAGGCCCAAGGAACATCTGAAGAAGAGGCTTCTATTTCTCTTGGCGCTAATGGCTTTAAAACCTTTTACTATGTTACATTGCCCAACATTAAATGGGGATTATTTTATGGTTTGATTTTATGTAATGCACGTGCCATTGGTGAATTCGGCGCAGTTTCGGTTGTATCGGGGCATATTCGAGGCATGACCAATACGATGCCGCTTCACATTGAAATTTTATACAATGAATATCAATTTTCAGCAGCTTTTGCTGTTGCGTCATTAATGAGCGTGCTCGCTATTCTAACCCTTATTATAAAAGACATTGTTGCTTGGAAATCAAAATCTTTATAAAGGAGGAATACTTACTTGAGTATTCAAATTCAAAATATCTCAAAGAAATTCGGTTCCTTTCAAGCTTTAGACGACGTATCCATCGATATCCAATCCGGTGAATTGGTAGCGTTACTTGGTCCTTCCGGCTCTGGTAAAACGTCCTTACTTCGCGTGATTGCAGGCCTCGAAGCGTCCGATGTTGGCGAAATTTTATTTGATGGTCAAACGATTACTAATCGTCATCCAAAGGAGCGCAACGTCGGCTTTGTATTCCAGCACTATGCACTTTTTCGTCATATGACTGTCTTTGACAATGTCGCCTATGGGCTCAAAGTACGGCCACGTAAAACACGACCATCGAAAGCAGAAATAACAGAGAAAGTAATGACATTACTACAACTAGTTAAACTAGAAAACTTCTCGGATCGATATCCAACACAGCTATCTGGTGGGCAACGGCAACGTGTCGCACTCGCTCGTGCCCTAGCTGTCGAACCGAAAGTACTTTTGTTAGATGAACCATTCGGAGCACTTGATGCAAAAGTGCGTAAGGAATTACGGCGATGGTTGCGCAAGCTTCATGATGACTTTCATATTACAAGTATTTTTGTGACACATGATCAAGAAGAAGCACTCGATGTCGCAGATCGCATTGTCGTTATGAACAACGGTAAAATAGAGCAAATTGGTAGTCCTGATGAAGTGTACTCCCATCCTAAAAGTCCATTTGTCTATGATTTCTTAGGCAATGTCAACCTCTTCAAAGGGCGTTTACATAACGGTAAGTTGACACATGGAGATTTTGCCATTGATGTGCCAGACACGTATACGCATACGCAAGAAGATGCAGTAGGCTATGTTCGACCACACGATATACAAATTGAAAAAACAGCGGTGCCAGGCACTGTTCCTGTCCACATAAGCCATATCCATTTGTTAGGGCCCGTTGTACAAATTGAATTACGTCGTCTTGATATCGATGAATTTTTAGAGGCAGAGCTTACTAAAGATCATTTTAAACAGCTTCAACTAAAAGTAGGCGACCATGTATTTGTAAGACCTAAGCAATTAAAAGTATTTATTCCAGAGGATTTTTCTATTTAAAATACTAATAAAAAGAGAAAAGAGTTAGATTGATGGCCATCAATCTAACTCTTTTTTTCTATGTCGTTGCTGTCCGCTACGGCGGTTGCTGTCCGCGGGCACATCGTAAGCCGCAACCCTCGCTGGCGCGCGGCTTGTTGCGTCTTACGTTCTGTGCTGTTCTGAGCAGGAGTCACCGCCTCCGCTACCATCAACTCGTGCTCACTCCTATTTTTTAATTATTGCAAAGGTATAAAGAGCTAAAGCTTCATTTTTCTTTCATAGGGGAAAAGCCATCAATTGATGGCAAAGTTCAGAATTGTTTTAGTGCCTGGCACCCGCTTTTAGTTATGAAATTCACGACCATCAAAGACAGCTGTTACATAGCCTGCACGAATAACAAAGTCGCCGAAATGTTCACCATCTAAACGGTCCTTTGCATAGTGCAGAAGAATAGGACGCAGTTCCGCTAAAATTTCTTCTTCCCCAATATTTTCACGATATATTTTATTTAAACGATTGCCCGTAAAGCTTGCGCCAAGATACAAGTTGTATTTTCCTGGTCCTTTGCCGATAAAGCCGATTTCACCCATTGCGGCACGTGAGCAACCATTTGGGCAGCCCGACATACGAATAACAATTTCAGTGTCATGTAAACCCGCTTCATCGATAATCGTATCAATTTTTGTAATGAGTGAAGGTAAGTAACGCTCTGCCTCGGCCATTGCTAAACCACAAGTTGGCAATGATACACAAGCAATTGAATTCCGGCGTAATGCTGAGTAATGTGCGCCATCTGTTAGCTTATACTGTTCAATAAGCGCAGTAATTTGATCTTTGTTCTGTTGTGTTACATTGCTAATCATTAAGTTTTGATTTGGTGTTAAACGAAAATCTCCGGTATGCACTTTGGCAATTTCTCGTAAACCCGTTAACAGTTCGTAATCATCAAAATCTTTTATGCGACCATTTTGAATAAATAATGTGTAATGCCAATTGCCCTCAGCACCTTTAACCCATCCAAACTCATCACCAGTACGTTCAAATGTAAATGGACGCTCCTCTTGAAATTCCCATCCTAATCGACGATGTAATTCTGCTTTAAACCAGTCGAGTCCTCGCGCATCAATCGTATATTTAAAACGTGCATTTTTACGCACGGAACGATTGCCATAATCGCGCTGTATCGTAATAATTTTCTCAGCTGATTCCAGCAATTTATCAGGCGTAATAAAGCCAATAATACGAGCAAGCTGTGGATATGTTTCCTGGTCGCCATGTGTCATCCCCATGCCCCCACCAACAGCTACGTTAAAGCCTACTAGCTGACCTTCTTCAACAATGGCAATATAACCAATATCTTGAGAAAAGACATCGACATCATTGCTCGGTGGAATGGCCATGCCTATTTTAAATTTACGTGGCAAATATTGTGCACCGTAAATAGGCTCAATCTCTTCCTCTTGGCTATCTACTACTTTTTCTCCATCAAGCCATAGCTCGTGATAGGCACGTGTTCTTGGCAATAAGTGCTCACTTAATTTTGCAGACCAGTTGTAAATCTCTTCATGCAATGCCGATTGGTTCGGATTGACATTACACATCACATTGCGGTTTACATCCCCACAGGCAGCGAGTGAATCTAACAGTACTTCATTAATTTCTTGCATATATTTTTTGACATTCCATTTTAAAATACCATGTACTTGGAATGCTTGACGTGTCGTTAATTTTAGTGAGCCATTGCCGTATTTTCTAGCCATTTCATCCATGACAAGCCATTGTGCTGGCGTTGCTGCACCACCAGGAGTTCGCACGCGCACCATAAACTGATACGCTGGTTCTAGCTTTTGACGTTGACGCTCATTTCGCAAGTCTCGATCGTCTTGTAAGTAACTGCCATGGAATTTCATTAAACGGTTATCATCTTCCGGAATTCCTGAGCTTAATGGGTCGTTCATCGTTCGTTCAAGTGTTCCACGCAAGTAATTACTATCGCTTTTAATGCGCTCGACATCACTAGGTGTTCCAGGTTGTGGGGGTAAAATAATTTTTCCAGTCATCTTTTTTCGCTCCTTTACTAATAAACGTCACGTTGGTAGCGTTTTTGCTGTTTTAACTCATTCATATAAGCTTGCACTTCCTCTGGCGTTTTGTGCCCTTGCTGCTCAATAATGCGACGGATTGTTTGATCCACATCGGCTGCCATCGATTTTTCATCACCACAGACGTAAATAACAGCCCCCTGCTCCAGCCATTCATAAAATGCTTGTGCTTGTTCCTCGATTTTATGTTGGACATATATTTTTTTATCCGTATCGCGAGAGAAGGCAACATCCATTTTTGTTAACGTGCCTGAAGCTAGCCAACGCTGCCAATCTGTTTGATAAAGAAAATCTGTCATAAAATGCTGATCGCCAAATATTAACCACGATTTGCCTATTACCCCACTTTCCTCTCTCTCTTCTAAAAAGGCACGATACGGCGCAATACCTGTGCCAGCGCCTATCATAATAATTGGTGTGTCAGCTTGTTCTGGCAATCTAAAGTTTGGGTTTTTATGAACATATATTGGTATCGTATCCCCTACTTGAATTCGCTCTGCAATACTACCCGAACACACGCCAAAACGCACACGACCATTCGTTTCATAGCTTACTTTTCCTATTGTTAAATGGACCTCTTCACTATTTGCTAATTGGCTACTTGCAATGGAATAAAGTCTAGCTGGTATTTTACGTAGCAGAGCAACAAACTGTTGTGCATCCCAAGTAAAAGGACCAAAATCTTCAACAACATCAAGTAAATCTCTTCCTCGCGCATAGTCCTTCCATGCTGATGTACTGTCCCATAGCTCAGCAAATTTCGGATGCACTGTAAATGCGCTAATCTTTTGTAAAAGTGGCTTCGATAAAACTGTTATTTCCACCTTTTTCAAAAGGGCATCTTTTAATTGCATCGCTTCATCAAATACCGTTACTTCTGTTAGCGGATTAAACTGTAATGCTGTGATTAAGGCATTTACTAACGATTCGTCATTCTCTGGAAGTATGCCAATACTATCTCCAGGCTTAAATGCCAAATTAGCACCTTCAATCGACAACTCGATATGTCGTGTTTCCTTATTAGAACCGCGACCATTTAAATTAATGTTTTCTAATACTTCAGCATAATACGGATTTTTGCGGGTATATGTAGCCTCTCCTTCTGTTATTGGCGCTGATTTCGCAGTCAATACCGTATCCGTATGTTGTAATAATGCCTGTTGAACGGCCGTAAACCACGCTGCAGCAGCTTCGTCATAATCGACATCACAATCTGTTCGTGGAACAATACGTGTTGCGCCAAGCTTTTCAAATTGCGCGTCAAAATCCTGACCTGTTTTACAGAAAAATTCATACGAACTATCGCCTAATGCCAATACCGAAAAGTTGAGATGTTCTAATTTAGGTGCACGTTTACTATGCAAAAATTCATAAAATTGGATTGCTTGATCCGGTGGTTCCCCTTCACCATGCGTACTTACTACAAGCAATAAATTCGTTATTTTCTTTAAATTATTCGGCTTAAACTTCGCTAAAGATGTAACTGTTACTTCCATATCATTTGCTTGCAAGACATTTGCATATTTTTCAGCTAAGCCTTGGCTATTTCCTGTTTGTGAACCATATAACAATGTTACTGTTTTCGTTGCTGGCACAACGGAGACTTTTGCTTCTTCTACTACCTTTGTATCAATGGCTGCTAATGGTGCACTTAAGTAACCGCTCAACCAAATTTTTTGTTCTCTTGTTAAATTAGGTAGAAGCTCATTTAATAGCTTTACCTGTTCCTCATTAAAAGGACTATTCATGACTTGTAGATTCAAACTATGCCACCTCGCGTATCATTTTAATCATTATCGAAGACGTATTTTTTCTTTTTTCTCGATTTGTACTACGTAAAAATTTTGTACAACTAATGTAATCGATCCATGGTTTACTGTAGTTAAAATTTGTCGGACATTATCTAATGCTAGATTGATATTTTCTTTCCTCTTATCTACCATTACGAAAAACACCCTTCCTCCAAATAATTTTGTTGTACTAATTCAACAATACGTTCTACTAATACTTTTTTGACATTTTCGTCATACCCCAAGCTATTACATAAAATCATGTTGTTTACTTCATATCCTTGCAAACGCTTGGCAATACTTTGACGTAAAATGCCCGTAAACAATAAATACGGCACGATAAATACCCGATGACTGTCATCTTGCCTATGCTGTAGCCAATCTTCCAAACTAGGACCTGTGCCATATAAAAAGCATGTTTCAACTGCTAGATAACCGTATTTTTCACGTAATCGTAACGCTATTTTGGCTAAATCCGCTTCGACTGCTGGATCACTACTACCACGTCCTATCAGTAATACGCTCGCCTCGGGAGTCAGGAGCTGCGTTTCTAAAATACGTGTTTGTAAGGTATCTATTAATAGCTCATGAACGCCGAGTGGCTCGCCATATGTAAAGCGTATTGCTGGATATTGCTCTTTTGCCTTGTCAATTTCCTGTGGAATATCGTGCTTTGCATGTTGAGCAGCTAATAACAAAATTGGCATGATGGCAATAGATGTTGCGCCTTGACGTACACAGCTATCTATCCCTTCAGCAATCGTTGGCTGTGCGAGCTCCAAAAAACAAATTTCCTGAATCGGTAAATGAATGTCCTGTTGCACACGCTGTAGAAATGCAACAGCTTGCTCCACGCCGGCTTTTACACGACTACCATGTGCTACATATAAAATAGCCTGCATCTCACCACTTCCTTATACTGAAATTTCTTTTAAAGGCATTTCAGGACAAGCTTCCTCAAACCATTGGATTTTTTCCCGTAATGTCACAACTTCGCCAACAACAATCATGCTTGGATTTTGTATATTTTCTTGCTGTGCTACATTGACAATCGTCGCTAATGTACCGACAACCGTTTTTTGTTGTGCACTCGTTCCCCAATGAATCACTGCGACAGGTGTCTGTTCGTCACGTCCGTACTTCAGTAACTGCTGTTGGATATACGGTAAGTTGCCAACCCCCATATAAATGGCAAGTGTATCGATGCCTTTAGCTAAACTTTCCCATTGGATGACATCATCCTTGCCTTCTCGCATATGACCTGTAACCATCGCAAAGCTCGAACTCAAATCACGATGTGTCACGGGAATACCCGCATAGGCAGGTGCAGCTATACCCGAGGTGATGCCAGGGACGATTTCAAATGGTATTTGGTGTTGTGCAAGCACCTCTGCTTCTTCTGCGCCTCTACCGAATACGAATGGGTCACCTCCTTTTAACCTTGTGACAACAAACCCTTGTTGCGCATAGTGAACAAGAGAATGATTAATATGATCTTGAATCATGGCATGTCGATTCGGTAACTTCCCACAAAATATTAGCTTGGCACTTTTTTTCGCATACACTAATAAGTCCTTATTAATCAGTCTGTCGTATAAGATGACATCCGCTTGTTCAATGCACCGTAAACCACGTACTGTAATGAGATCAATATCGCCTGGCCCCGCTCCTACAATGTAAACCTTTCCCACATCGTTTCACTCCCTTCTGTAGATAAAAAAAGAGACTCATATTATTCTTAGGCACACAATAATGCCTGTGAATAATAAGAGCCTCTAGTTAACTAGTCAGCTTCGTTTTTTAATTCTTAGTAATATAATAAGAATAATAAATAATTTAGTATATTCTGTCAACCGTTGTTTTATTCATTTTAAAAAGTTTTAACAATAGAGCTAATCCATTCTTCTAAAAACAAAAAAATGCTAGGAGTACTTGCTCCCAGCATTTTTTTATTTGTAAGTAAGCTACCTGACATCCGTTTAATTCACCAAGGTCTACGATTCCACGGATATGGTCGACCTGGTCGATAAGGTGGGTATGGTCGATAGTTTGGATAATATGGATAGTATGGATATCGGTTAAATTGTGACCCTAGAAAACCTCCTAATAACCCGCCAAAAAATGGTACACCTATTGGCCAAAAGAAGCCACCGCCACCAAAGCCGCCTCCTGGATAACCTCCGAAATTTCGCATAGATAGGCTCCCTCCCTTCTTCTCTATCGTATGAAGGGAGATACATATCCCGCGAGTCCTTTGCCTACTCTATTTTTCTTCACCTAAACGTTGCACAAAGTTTGCTAATGTACGCACCATGACACCTGTACCACCTTTTGGTCCTAAATCATGTGCAGTAGCTGCATCTGAAGTACCTGCAATATCTAAATGAATCCAAGGTAAATCACCGACAAATTCACCGACAAAGCCTCCACCGAAAATCATATGACCGTCGCGTCCAGGAGAGTTGTTCAAATCCGCAATATCCGATTTACGGATTCGTTTTTTATCACTTTCTGTTAACGGCATACGCCAAATAAACTCATCTGTTTCTTGTGCTGCTTCCATAAAGCTAGCATAAAATTCATCGTTATTTGAAAGAACACCCGTCTTATCGAAGCCAAGTGCCGTAATAACACCACCTGTTAACGTGGCAACATCAATCAGTGCTGTTGCTCCTTGTTGTTTAGCATATGTAGTTGCATCCGCTAATACTAAACGACCTTCAGCATCCGTATTTAAAATTTCTACCGTTTTACCACTATATGTTGTAATCACATCATCAGGTTTAAAGGCAGTATCAGAAACCATATTGTCCGTAGAACCAATAACGGCAACGACGTTTTTATTAGGGCGTAATTCACCGATAATTTTCATAGCACCAAGCACCGCTGCAGCACCACCCATATCGCCCTTCATACCTACCATAGAATCTTTAGGTTTTAAAGAATAGCCACCTGTATCATATGTTACGCCTTTACCAACTAGACCAATTGGATCAGCAAAATCATCTGTAGCTTTATATTTTAATGTAATTAATCGAGGTTCCTCATAGGAGCCTTGGTTGACACTCAGAATACCGCCCATTCCAAGTTCCTCTAGCTGAGCTTTATCTAAAATTTCTACTTCAAGATCATAATCAATTGCAAGAGATTGTGCATAATTTGCTAAGTCTGTCGCAGTTAATAGATTTGGTGGTAAATTAATTAAGCTACGTGCTTCATTAACCGCATCTGCATAAATAATACCGACTTCAAAGCTAGCCACAACATTATCTAAATCTTCAGCAGTCGTTACTAGATGTACAGCTTCTAAGCGCTTATCTACTTCATTTGAAGTTGTTTTATAGTGTGGAATCGTATAATAGCCTAGCGTCGTACCCTCACCCGCTAAAAACGCTACATCATCTACTGTAATGGCTTCTGTTGTAAATGATTCTAGCCAAATTGAATAGTCTTTTATTTTTAAAGCTTTCAGCTCTTTACCGACTAAACCAAAGGCTGCACGTAAATCACCTTCTGTTAAGTTTTTACGTTCATCTAAGCCGACAAACAAAATTCGTTTTAAATTGGCATGTTCCTTGACGAATGGCAATTTCGTAATTGCTTTCAATTCTGTCGATACATCACCTGCACTCAGCCAGGCGTTTAAAGACTCTCCATAAAAAGTCGAGAAACTTGCCCAATCTTGCATTTGTTCACGATGTTTTGTAACTCCTACCACTAATACTTCAGTAGAAATCGATTCAAATGTTTTTGCTTCTTTAACAATATGCATAATTATTCCTCCATTCAATATTTCCATTATACCTAACTTTCAAAAAAGCGCGTAATATTTAGCTATTTCTTCTTTTCGAAAATAATGAATGTTATAATAAAGGCAATTATACGTGAAGGTTGTGATGCACTTGGCGATACTTCAAAATACCCCTCTACTCGTCGCCCTCTTTTCCGTTCTCTTTGCACAATTTGTAAAAATTCCTATTCATTTTTTAATGACAAAACAAGTTAAGTGGGGACTGTTTACTTCGACTGGAGGTATGCCGAGCTCACACTCTGCTTCTGTTACAGGGTTAACAACAGCAATCGCTTATGAAACAGGGTTAGATTCACCTGTTTTTGCTATTGCCGCTATGTTTTCTTTTATTGTTATGTATGATGCGAGTGGTGTTCGTTTCCAAGCCGGGCAACATGCCGTTGTCTTAAATCAACTTCGTAAAGATTTTCAAACATTGCTACGTGATATTAAAGATTGGCCGCAAATGGATGGTCAGGAAAAAATGGAAGAGTTGAAAACGTTGCTTGGTCATAAACGTAGTGAGGTGTTTTTCGGAGCACTAACAGGTATTTTTATCGCCATCATCACCTATCAATTCCTTCTATAAAAAAAAGAGTTGGTTCACATCTCCGAACCAGCTCTTTTTAGATATCCATTTTTTCTTTTTAAAGTTAAAACATGCGATATCCACTTTTTCGTAAATAAATCATAACAATTCCTGCTACAATTGCCCCTGCAAAGCCTCCAGATAAAATAGAAATATCTACTACATGCAGTGCTCGAAATTTATCAAGCAATGCGGGGAAAGCTGTGCCTGGTTTAAAAAAATAATCTAAAAAGCTAACTTTATCGATAATAAAGATTACTACAATTGGATATATAACTGCCATTAACCAAGTCATTCGCAGCAACATATTCAATAAAAATCCGATACCAAAAAACATGACGAAAAATAACACAATTGAAATGATTAACTGCACAATTGAAACTGAACCACCCATGTATGTATAACCGTTGCCAAAAATTTATAAAAATCTATAAACCTTGTTTCATTCTTGCTTCTACGTGTCCGATTTTGCCTAAGCTACTTTCGTTTGCTATAACACTCCACAAGCGTCAATTCGGATACAACGAATCCTACATAGTAATAGTTGTCTTTCGGGTGACTATACTATTCATTTTCCATAGTTAGCTAAGTTTATAGCTGCATTGAAATCTCGATCTATTTCTAAACCACATCTACACTTATATACTCTATCTGAAAGTTTTAAATCACGCTTGATAGTGCCACAACATGAACATGTTTTAGAAGATGGATAAAAGCGGTCTACTTGAATGCATTCAATGCCGTATTTTTTACATTTGTACGTCATTTGTCGAACAAATTCGTATAATTTTTGTTTAGCAACAACTTTGGATAAATGACGATTTTTCATTATTCCCCTTACGTTTAAATCCTCCATCACTACTTTGCAAGGTTTGGTTTTCACAATGCTATTTGTAGCTTGGTGAATATGATTGTCCCGTATGTTTTTCAATCGTCTATGTAGGTGCTGTATCTTCGTTTCGATTTTTATAAAATTGCATGTTTTGACGAAACGGTTTCCCTCCTTATTCATTTCATATTTGCGAGAGACACGACGTTGCAATCTACGCAGTTTTTTCTCGATTTTGCGTACTTTCTTTGTTTTATTAATGTTTTTAAATACTTGACCATTTGAACAAACAGCTAACTCTTTGACACCTAAGTCAATACCTAATACTTCATCTGTTAATTCTTCTTGTATGTTTTCTTGTTCTATTCCAACTGATAGATACCAATACTTATTGTCATAACTAATTCTTGGGTTGATGTATTTGACACCTATATCACGCCTCCGTTTTTCTCTCATTAGTTTACATGATTATGAGAGTGCTTTCAATGAACATATCCTTCTTTTCGCATGTTCGTCATATTTTAGTAAAAAACCAACTTCTAGTAAAAATCCATTATTTTTTAAAAAACAATCGATAAGATGTGTAGCCGAATATTTCCCCGGGATCGATGCCTTCGATCGCATCTAATTGGTGTTGTTCAAATGGATTAGACACCATTTCCTTTAACATAACCGATGTCCTATCATCTTGTGCCAATTCACTTGGATACAGCCACTTCGCCTCGAGTATTTCATTTTCTTGAATGAAAAGCTGCTGTTGTTCGTCCTTCATCTTACAATAGAAAATGGCCATATTATCGCTAATTTCACCGCGAATAACGCCTGTACGAAAGCCTATTAAACCCGAAACATAACAATCGATGCCCGTTTCCTCTTTCAATTCTCGAATCACTGCTTCATCCACTGTTTCACCAGCATTAACAAAGCCTGCTGGTAATGACCATCGTCCCTTTAAACCACTATAAGCCTTTTTCACAACGAGCCATTGTCCTTGTTCATTAACCGTACAACCTGCAACGCCTAACCAAACTTGCCCTCGATCTTTTTTCATATCCATTCACCTCTATATCCATATTATAGCTTTTTGCTTTCGGAACTTAGAAGTATTAATTTAGAAAAAAAGATGCTTACATTGCAAAAGAAAATGCACAAATTAACTAAGAATTCAGAATTGTTTTAGTGACTGGCACTTTTAAGTGAGCAACAAAAAGCATCAAGAAGTTTATTCCTGATGCTACATTTTTTCTGTGAAATATTTATACGACTACTTTTATGGTGCAAAAGTATGTATTACCTTTTCCAAGCAATCGCTCTTACGCTTCTAACTGCTCAATACTCCAATTAAGTTGTAAAATATTTTTTAATTTCGTTACTTGCTCTTCTCCGATAGTGCAAATCAATCGCTGTTCAATTTCCGCTTTATTTCGCTCGTTTTGTTCATAGCAAACTTCACCGAAATTCGTCATACGGATAACTTTGTGTTTCTTACTATGCTCAGCATTGCTCACTTCTACTATGCCTTTTGCTTCTAAACTTTTAATAAATTTATGAGTGGCTTGGCGAGAGAAATCAACAACTTTTGTTACCTCTGAAATAGTTGGTTGATTTTTATATATTTTACTTAAAATATGCCATTCTGAATTAGATATATGGATTGTATTATTTTTATTCCATTTCTCTTCAGCAAGTCGTCGAAGTATTTCATGACGTTCGCTCAACAAATCAATGACATCTCGATTTTGCAATTCGTCCTTCAACTCGTTCACCTTCATTCTGTAATTTCGTAATTACTATACAAAAAAACGACCAAATCGTCAACTAAGTTGACAAAATATCTTTTATTGTTTACAATTAATTTAGTCAACCAAGTTGACAATAATGTTTGATGGAGGGAATATACATGTACAATGTTGGCGATGTAGTCATTTATTCATCACATGGACTTTGTTCGGTTGAAGATATTTGCGAACAAACCTTTAGCGACATTACTAAAACTTACTACGTTTTACAACCACTAAACGATTCAAAATTAACAATTCGTACCCCTACAGATAATGCAAAAAAACAGCTTAGAGATATTATTAATAAAGATGAAGCCATTAAAATTTTACACTCATTTACGTCTCCTGGTGTTGAATGGATTGAACAAAATACACATCGTATGAGATCTCACGTAGAAATTATTAAAACCGGCGATCGACAAAAACAAGCGAACCTCTTAAATACATTGCTACGCAAAAAGTTTGAATATGAAGCGAATGAAAAAAAATTCCCAAATCAAGAAGAAAAATTATTGCACTCTTTACAAGAAATCATCTTTTCAGAATTCTCCGTTGCACTCAATAAACCTTCAGAAGAAATTTATGATGATGTCGTAGCAAAACTTAGCTAACATCTCGACAAGTTACATAAAGAAGCCCCCAATGATTTTCTACGAGGCTTCTTTCTTTTTATCTACATTGTTCCTCCTTTCACTAAATCCCTTGCAATTTAGCAATACATTTTAAAATGTATTTGTTTTATACTACTAAAAATTGTAAAATTATTAATATTCAGTAAAAATAAAGGTTTGATAACATGAAAAAATAGTTACCATAGTCGCTTGCCTAGTTGCTATAGGTATCGCTGTTTATGCTCTGTATGATTTTCTCGTTGTGGAATTAGATGAACTTTCCACAGGAGAATTTCTCGCAGAATATCCATCACCTAAAAATGCCTATCGAGCAAAAGCCTATTTACTAGACGAAGGTGGCGCTACAGTTAGAGCCGCTATTAGAGTAGCAATAGATGATGGCAATAATGCCAAAACAATTTATTGGAACTATGATGAAAGTACAGTTCATATTCACTGGTTAGATACAGAAACAATTGTCATTAATGGCCACCGATTAAATATTTTTAAAGATACGTATCATTGGAAAAAAGACGCTGATTGGGAGAATCATAGAGGAAAATACTGAAAACTTTATTTATTATCCTATCCCAATTTTTATAAGGAGGTAAGCATGACCACCGTATATTTTGTAAGACATGCACATTCTGTCTATTCAAAAGATGAACTCAATAGACCTTTATCAGAAAAAGGCTTTCTTGACGCTCACAACATCACACAACAGTTGAAGCAAATAGACATTCATGCTTTTTACTCTAGTCCTTATAAAAGGGCGATTCAAACAATTGAAGGCATTGCCAATTTAAAGGGCTTATCCATAAAAACCATCGATGCGTTAAAAGAGCGCGCACTCGGAATTATACAAGATAATAATTTTCAACAGGCAGTCCAAAAGGTTTGGGATAATCCTGAATTATCATTTGAAGGTGGCGAATCAAATAAAACTGCCCAACAACGTGCAATCGATGCGTTTTTATACTTACTCGACTGCCATATGGACAAGCAAATTGTCATTGGTACACACGGAAATATCCTAACACTTATTCTTAATTACTTTGACAACAACATAGGATACGAATTTTGGAAAGACCTACAAATGCCTGCGATTGTTAAATGCTGTTTTCAAAACAATAAAATGATCCATATTTCACTACTTTGTTAAACAAGGAAGAAAAGAGGGGTAATCAATGGTTGAAGTTAGAAAAGCGCTATCTGGCGATGCAGAAAAAATTGTCAATGTAATGACCGATGCAGAGGAATCCGGGTTTATGTTATTCGCTCCCCAAGAAAGAGAAGTCAATCCTGAAAAGTTTGCTACTTATATTGATGCGATCCATAGCAATGCAAAATCAGGTATTTTTGTTGCCTATGTAGGAGAACAAATAGTCGGGTATTTAATTGTTCAAAATGAAAAACCTCAGCGTATAGCGCATCGAGCGTACTTAGTGATTGGCATACATAGTAATTGGCGTGGACAAGGCATAGGTCAAGCTCTTTTCACTTATGTTATAGCATGGGCAAAGCAAGTAGGCTTACACCGTTTAGATTTAACCGTTATTGCTGCAAATGAAGTAGCCGTTCATCTATATAAAAAAATGGGATTTGAAATAGAAGGTGTTAAAAGACATTCGTTATTTATTGATAACGATTATGTAGATGAATATTATATGTCTCTTTTATTATGAGCAATGCCCCTCTCCTATCGGCGTTTGCACATACAACTAGAAAGGCGGCTAAAACATGGAGTATTTTAAATATCTTAGACAGTATGTAGGTCATCAACCAATCATTTTGCCAGGTTCAGTGGTCATTATTTTAAACGATCATAATGAAGTATTATTACAAAAAAGACTTGATGGCTCTTGGGGATTACCTGGTGGCTTAATGGACTTAGGGGAGAGTTTTGAAGAAGTAGCCAAGCGTGAAGTTTTGAAGAAACAGGCTTAACTGTCCACAACTTAAAATTACTAAATGTCTTTTCAGGCGCTGAATATTATTTAAAAGTTGCCAACGGCGATGAATTGTATGCCGTAACAGCCGTTTATTACACAAAAGATTGCACTGGCGAACTGCAAATTGACTACAGTGAATCGGAAAGGCTGCAATATTTTGATTTTCATAATTTACCACAAGAGCTATCACCAGTTTATAAAAGCTTTATTGTGCCTTATGTAGAAATGTTATCACCATGATTTATCATTTCTTTGAGCAGTTTGGAGAATGTGAGAGGAGGCTTTTCATGGACAACCCTTTTTCTTTGTTTTTAGATTTTTATTTAGAAGTTTGGAGAACATCATCTTTTAGTAACTTAGAAAAAATAATAGCACAAGAATATAAAGCAAGAGAAATAACAGCTGGAAAGATAGTTGACTTTGGTTATAAAGAATCTTTAGAAGGTTGGGAACAAGGTTTTCATTTTGCGAAAGAAAACCATGCTCAATGGAAATTAAAAGTAGTTTCAATTCTCCCATTAAGAGAACATGAAACGATGGCGATAATATCAGCTACTTTGGCTCTTGATGGCAAAACTTTAGATACAGCCAATTTATTTTTTCAAACGTTCAAAAAATATAATAACAATGATTGGAAATTAGTAAGAAGCTATATCGAAGCAGGAATTATGCTTGATGAGACCATATCGTGAATTCAATGAAAGAACATATCTAATTCCATTATCTGCTGATAGTTAAGGAGGACAATGGGTTGAAAAAATTACTAACAGTGTTATTTGCATTATTGTTATTAACAGCTTGTAACAAGCCTTCAATATTAAGTATTAGCAAAATCGACAATGTCACAGATGAAGTGCAAAAGGTCATTGATAACAAGTATACACTTCAAAAAATCAATGTAGATAAGAATACATTCTATATCTCTTATCAATCACAAGGAATCGTTACAACAGACCTTGAAACCCAAGGTAACACATTGATAATAAAGTTAGATGTTGCAAATCAACAGGACCAGGACTTAGATCAACATGTATTCAAAATAACAAAAGACTCTAACATTGATACGATCGATGTTCACATTAATGGCAAATCGACCACTATTGATCATGTAATAGCCCCATTAGGAAGCTATTAGCCACTAATATAAACTTGGGCACTGTTTTTTTTACGCAATACAAAAAAGCCTTTTAATTTGTGATGCTGCCGCAACAGACAAATTAAAAGGCTTTGTATCTTCATGCTAATTATTCACAAACTTCAGGCGTACCTTCACGTGTTGCCGCTTTAAAGCTTGTGCCACAGCCGCAAGATGCGATTGCATTTGGGTTGTCGATGGTAAAGCCACCACCCATAAGCGATTGTTTATAGTCAATTTTCGTTCCCATTAAAATAGGCGCATCTTCGCGGGAAACAAGAACTGTTAAACCATGTTGTACATCTTCAAAGTCGTCTTCTTTTTTCTCTTTATCGAAATGCATGCCGTACGATAGACCACTACATCCGCCACCATTAACAACTACGCGTAAAAAAGCACCTTGCTCTTCATTATGCTGCATCATTTCATTAATATGAAATACTGCCGCTTCCGTTACTTCAATTACTTGCTTTAAACTTGTCATCCCAATCACCTTCCTTCTTACTTATCATATCAATTTTGACTATTGTATGACAAACATTCAGCTTCAAGTAGAATATTAGCAAAATTCCCGAATTTTTCACTTAATTAGTATAATTTATTCATGTTTTTAATATACGGGTTGGTATAATAGTTTTAATTACATCGATGAAAGAGGTATATATTATGGAGATTTCACCGTATTACGAAAAGAAAGTTCAATGTCTTAATTGTAAAAAAGAATTTCCAACCTTAAAAGTACGCTCTAAATTCATAAAAGTAGATCAGACGGAAACCGATTTTCAGCCGATTTATGCAGACGATGTCAACGCTCTTTACTACAACGTATTCGTTTGTGAACATTGCGGCTTCTCCTTTACTGAAGATTTCACAAAATATTTTGCGCCTGGTGTACAGGATGATATTAAGACGCAAATTACGGAAAAATGGGTACACCATGATTTCAAAGGTGAGCGCACTATCTTCCAAGCCATTCAAGCTTATAAATTAGCATTTTTATGCGGGACGATTAAAAAGGAAAAATTTGTTGCAACAGCAGGCCTTACGTTGCGTCTTGCATGGTTATACCGCTCTTTAAAAAATACAGGTCAAGAGCAGCGTTTTATGAAAATGTCTCGTGACCTTTATATGGAGTCCTATTCCAATGAGGATTACAGTTCAACACAAATGTCGGATGTTCGCATTATGTATATGATTGCTGAACTATCTCGTCGTATTGGTGATTTAGAAAATGCCACGCGCTTCTTTTCAAAAGTAATTGAAAAACAAAGCCATGGTGGTGAAGCGAAAATTATCGATATGGCTAAGGAACAATGGAATCTGATTCGCGAAGAAAAAGCTCGACATGCCTAAACAACAAAAAAGTTCTAGCCTGATTCATCAGCTAGAACTTTTTATACGCCATGATTAGAAAACTTGTTCTACTTCAATAATTCCTGGAACTTCTTCTAATAATGCACGTTCAATACCTGCTTTTAGTGTAATCGTAGAACTAGGGCAACTACCGCATGCACCTAATAAACGTAGTTTTACAACGCCGTCTTCTACATCTACTAATTCACAGTCTCCACCGTCACGTAGTAAGAATGGACGTAATTTATCTAATACTTCTTGAACTTGGTCGTTAATTGTTGCTTCTGCCATTTGTCTCGACTCCTTTCCTTATAATGATTATAATGTTAGCAACAGAAAAAATCCAATATAGAATACAAAGGGAGATTAAAAACTATGGGTCAATCAAAACCAATTATTGAAATTTACGGCACAGCTGTCATCTGTGCTAGCTGTGTCAATGCTCCATCTTCTAAGGATACATATGAGTGGCTACAAGCAGCCATTGATCGAAAATATCCAGACCAAGCCTACGCTATTCGCTATGTTGATATTGAAGGTCCAATTGAGAATGAACGTGACCAAGATTATGCTACACGTATTCAAGACGATGAATTTTTCTATCCACTCGTGCTCATTAATGATGAAGTAGTAGGAGAAGGTTATATCCAGTTAAAACCAGTTTTCACAGCACTTGAAAACCTTGGCTTTACACCAGACGAAACGGTTTAATGATATACAGAAGGGATTGTTCAAATGGCTTTGAGCAATCCCTTTTTATTTCTATGTCTGCTCTATATGATAGAGCAACCTGTTAATCGTTTTGATATTTATACATCCACAGTAAACCAGATTTCATTAAACGTGCAATACGACCTGTGACAGTAGTATCTGCTAGATAAGCGAAGCCTTGTTTTTTGCCTAATGAACCCATGAAACCTTTTAGTTTAATATCAGGCATTTTTTCAGGTAAATGCTCACCTTTCCAACGCATACGTAATACTTTGACGATATGCTCTGCTTGTTCCTCTGCTAATTGTGCACTTGGTGAAAAGTCTGATGATGCGCAATCACCTACAACATAGACATGTTCATCATCCAACACATTGAAGTACTGTGTCACAATTGGACGACCTTGGCGATCTTTTTCAACATCCAGATCACGCACAAGCTTAACTGGCTGTACCCCTGCAGTCCATACAATTGTGTCGAGCGGAATTTCCTCTTCATGATTAAAAATTTTACCTTGTTCTACTTTTGTAATATTAGAATTTGCTATGACATCTACATTATGTTTTGTAAACCACGCTTTCACATATTTACTAAGCTTCTCAGGGAAGTCTTTTAAAATACGTGAACCTCGGTCAAATAGTTTGATTTTTAAATCAGCACGGCTTTCACGCAGTTCACTCGCTAACTCAATACCACTTAAACCAGCACCAACAATGCCGACAGTTGAGCCCGCTGGTAAACCACATAACGCTTGGAATGTTGCACGTGATTTGGCCATCGTCTGAATGCTGTATGTGTACTCTTCTGCACCTGGTACACCATGGTATTTATCTTCACAGCCTAGACCAATTACTAAATCATCATATTCAATACGTTGCCCATCTTCTAGAATGACTACTTTTTCTGCACGGTTAATGCCAACGGCCTCACCATACACAGCCGATAAACGCTCATGCTCCGGGAAACTTACACGAATTTCTTTGTCTGTCGAAGTCCCTGCTGCTAATGCATAAAATTCTGTTTTTAAACTATGGAAAGGTGCTCTATCTACTAACACAATTTCCGTGTCCAAAGGTAAGTTGTTTGGTAAAAGTCGAAGCATGACACGCATATTGCCGTAGCCGCCACCTAAAAGTACTAATTTCCCCATAATAGTCTCCTTTAATGTATCTAATAATAATTGTTCACAAAGTATCCACAATTGAGTATAACCGATTGTGAGAAGTTTCACAATATAAGATTGCATTTTTTGTGAAGGATTTCACAATATTGATACCTTATTTGCGTTTTTTAACAACAATTCATACAAGAACGATTACGTCTCGAGCTTAATGCATCCAAATTTTATTATTAGCACACTTGAAAAGTACTCCTTAAAATATGTGACATTGCCCGTAACTTTTTACAAACGGCATTGCGATTATGAACGTCTAAGGACCTACATACATAAGTTTACTTTTTTCTTCTTTTAAAATAGTTTTAACTTTATTGACTTAAGTTAAATCATTGACGAACGTTCTAAAACCGAGTAGCATAACAATGGTGAGGTGAACATATGAATCCAATGGTTGAATTTTGTGTAAGTAATTTAGCAAATGGCTCACAAAAAACTTATGAAATACTCGAACGCGATCCGAATATCGACGTTTTGGAATATGGCTGCCTTAGCTACTGTACGAAGTGTTCTGAATCCTTTTACGCAATTGTAAACGGAGATTTAGTAGAAGCGGCTTCTCCTGATGAGCTTACAAAAGCTATATATCAATTTATCGAAGAAAATCCATTATGGTAATATTAATGTCGAGTCCGAACGAATAAAAATTACACATATAAAAAAGGACGTTATACCTTAAATCGGTATAACGTCCTTTGTTTATGACAAACGCTATTTTCATGTTAACCTAGCGTTTCTACTAAGTAAGTTGGTTGCTGTTCTTTTTCTAGAACAACACTAGTCGGTGTAACGCCTGTGTTGACATGAATTGTATCACAGCCAAAACGAAGTCCACACATAATGTCTGTATCGTAGTTATCTCCAATCATCACCATCTCATCTTTTGTAAAACGATGTTCTTTGGCAATAACGTCAAGCATTGCAGGTGACGGCTTACCGATATAAATCGGCTCGACGCCTGCTACCTCTCCGACTAAACGTGCAAAGGAACCATTTCCGGGTAAAAATCCGTACTCTGTTGGAAATTTAATATCCTGATTTGTCGCGATAAATACAGCGCCATTTTGCACTGCAATTGTAGCCTTGGCTAATGCCATATAATCCAATGTGCGATCAATCCCCATCACAAAAACATCTGGCTCATTTTCTACAGGTTCGATTCCTTCATCTAACAACGCCAACTTAATTCCATCGGAGCCCATCATCGCTACTTTTTTGCCTGCGTAATTCATCGCTACATACTTTGCCGTTACTAAAGCACTTGAATATATATGATGGAGTGGTGCATCTACGCCAATAGCTCGTAAAGCCTCTTGTAATTGCTCTTTTGTTTTAGAGGAATTATTCGTCACATAAAACGGCTCAATTCCCTGTCTCTGTAAACGTTGTATAAAAGCAACCGCAGAAGGAATGCCTTCCTTACCACGATAGACTGTACCATCTAAATCAAAGCAGTATGCCTTATAGGTTTTCATTGATGATCCTCAGGTAAAAATGCTGATACGGGACCTAACTCATTTGTTAAGTAGCTATTCACAGCTGGTGCAAACTGCTTTAAAGCAGGTAAGCTTGCCGTTAGAACATTCACAACTTCAGTAATGTCTACAGATACAAATTCACGAACAAGCATTTTACGCAAGCCTACAACGGCTTTTAACGATGCTTCCATGTCAGATGACACGACTTTTTCATCGATTAAAATATCAATAATATCCTCATAGCTACCTGGATCACGCATAATAAAGCCGTCAATCATCAAGTTACCTACATCCATCATTGATTCCATCACGTTATGACCGATTCGTTCAAGAGCTAATTTCGAAATATCATTTTGAAGCCAGTTATCCTCTGCCTCAAAAATAGCTAATAGTTTATCTAAGTACTGTAAGTTTGTTGTGATTTTATTACGATCTACAAAATACACAAGGAAAGCCCCCATTCAAATCATTTAAAGTTGATAGTCTTTTCTCTTCTATAGTACCATATCTATAGGACTGGAAGGAGATTAAAAGATGGAACGTTTTTTCTTATATGATGATGTAGAAGATACTAAAACACGCTTTGTTAGTTTCGCAGGACAAAAACTGCGCTACGACTTAGCTATTTTACAATCTAGCCGCTTTTTCGGCAAAGTACTTGTAATGGATATTCAATTTGGCCGCTTCGCTATTATAGGGCCAGACGATGTAGAAGAACCCGGCTACCTTGAGCACGTATACAATCGTTCTGAAGAAGATACGGTAGAACTGCGTGAATACTTACGCGAATTACTAAATTAAGATTTAAATACAAAAAAATTCCGCTGATCTATTTCCTTGTGACATCCGTTCGTCGTAAGTACGGAAATGAGCAGCCCACTGGAATATTTAGCGAAATTTTTTTGTGGAAATCTTATCGGTATGAGAAGGACAACCCAGACATCGTTATTTATTTAAAGTTGAAGGGTTGTCTTTATTATGTGGTTTGTTTTTGTTTTCATTATCATTTTGTTTTTTAGCTTGTTTATTTTGCCCAATCACAGCTAAATCATCCACACTAATATCAAAGCCGTAGCCATATTCTTCACGGTCTAATGTTTTTTTCTTCTGTTTGTCGTTAGCCATCATTATCACCTCCAATTTTTAAATTATCCTTTTTCAACAGATTTATACTTGATTATGATAAGGACCATGTGCATCTTCTATTATCCAGTCAACAGCTCGTAATAAGTCAGGAAATACGGCATCTGCTAGCGCATCATGTTTACCTAGAAAAACACCCTTTGTACCTGCCCTTTTTCCTGCAATGATATCTGTATCTGTATCCCCCACCATATAGGATTTCGCTAAATCCACATTGTATTTTTCAGCGAGGTCTACAATTAACTTGCTGTTTGGTTTACGACACGCACAACCAGCTTTCGGTTTATGAGCACAATAGACAACTTCATCAATAATTGCCCCTTGTTTCTTTAACTCTTTTGCCATATGGACATGGATTTTCTTTAGCTGTTCTTCTTTCATAAAGCCCAATCCAACACCACCTTGATTGGTTACGACAAATACATAATCAAAAAACTCGTTTAATTTTTTTATCGCTTCCGGTACACCAGGTAAGAAAAACAGTTGCTGAGGCTTATTCACAAATTTCACTCTTTTAGTCAATACTTCATTAATAACCCCATCACGGTCCAAAAATACTGCTGTTTTTATAGTCATCACATCTTTCTATAATACAAATCTTTTATATCGTTCCCCATTTTGGTTCAACTTATAAATGCATGTATAGTAAACTTAAGTATATAGAAAATTTTGGATTTTAAATGAAGTACAAGATAGGGAAAAAATCAACAAATTAAACAAAAAGATAAAAAAGGAGGAGTTATTAATGAAAATTGGGAATACCTTTTTTATTATTGGTGTTATCCTCACTTTGATTGGTCTAGTTTACCAACTAGGCTATAGTAGCTCTATTTATTTTAAATACTCTTTTGGAATAGGATTGATATTATTTAGTATCGGTATTCTAATTGATGGGATAGAAAAAATGAAGTTGAAAAAGAACATTTAGGACCGTTAATCTTGTACTTTAAATTAGTTGATTGCTCTAAAATAAAAAAACCTGATGCAATTTTCACATCAGGTTGTTATAGCTATTCTGCTATTTGTTCATTGTCATTTGGTTCTGTCACTTCGGTTGCTTCATTTATTACAACGTCTGGTTGCAAAATTACTTTTCCGCATTTGCGTAATACAAAATAGGCGCAGCCAAAATTACAATACTCATATAGGTAATCTTGAAGCGTACTAATTTTCGTATCAAATGTAGATTTTTGATTTTTATCATCAAAAAAACCTTTTAAACGTAGCTGATTATAGCCCCAGTCGCCTACAATATAATCATATTTGACTAAAATATCTGAATACCGTTCCTTAAATGGTTCTTCTTGAAAAGCTTCACGGTAATCTTCAACTACTTCATATTCATATCCATCTATAATTATCAAAGTGACACCACCTTTCTCGTCTAACTTTTCCTTTTACACTTCAGCCTGCAATTGTCGTTCTTTTGTTGCAGCATTCACTTGCTCGTCGGCATGATAACTACTGCGTACAAGTGGACCCGCCTCACAATGCTTAAAGCCTTTTTCCATTGCAATTTTGCGCAGCTTTCCAAATTCAATTGGTGAATAATATTTTTTTACAGATAAATGTTTTTTCGTTGGTTGTAGATATTGACCGATTGTCATAATATCTACGTTGTTCGCACGTAAATCATCCATTACCTCTAAAATTTCTTCATGTGTTTCACCTAAGCCAATCATTAATGATGACTTTGTTGGGATGTCTGGTTGCATTTCTTTTGCTAAACGAAGGAAATCTAAAGAACGCTCATATTTTGCACGCGCACGTACTCTTGGCGTTAAACGGCGTACCGTTTCGATATTATGATTTAAAATATCTGGTTTAGCATCCATTAAAAGTTGAAGATTTTCCTTCAAACCACCTAGATCAGAAGGTAATACTTCGACAGATGTGAAAGGACTTTTGCGGCGAATAGCACGCACGGTTTCAGCTAATACTTCTGCACCGCCATCCTTTAAATCATCACGTGCTACCATTGTGATTACAACGTGCTTTAAATTCATAATTGCGACAGAATCTGCAACACGTTCTGGTTCTGCAAGATCTAACTCATTTGGTAAACCTGTTTTTACCGCGCAGAAACGACAAGCACGTGTACAAACCGATCCTAAAATCATCATTGTTGCTGTACGGCGCTCACCCCAGCACTCATGAATATTTGGACAGCGTGCTTCTTCACATACTGTATGAAGGTTTTTCTCACGCATAAGCTTTTTTAGACCCTTATATTCATCGTTCGTGTTTAATTTAATTTTTAACCAATCCGGTTTTCTTACATGTTGTTCTTTTTCATTGCTAGTAGGTTTACAGGATGTCATACAAATTCGCCCCTATCAAAGTTATCTTTTGTTGAATATTATCTACCATCACTGTTGTCAATGTATCATATTACACGAACGGCAACAACTAGCATTTACTCTCAATTTAAACATTTCTATTGATAAGGTACTGGCACTTCGATAGATGGCTGTACTGCATCTGAGCCATTTGTATAAATATTTGGTACTGGGCCTCTTGTTAATCCCATTGCTACTGGTATATCTTGTGACACCGTCGTTGATTTACTAGCAAATGGGACGATTATTTGGACATTGACTTCTATATGAATACCTACTTCCACATAAGCACTATTAATGCCAAATTCCCTAATGTCAGACGTTACATTACTATGGACATTGCCAATTACATGAAAACGTATTGGTATTTTCGGCCCCAAATTGCCGAGCAAAGGTAAATCAGCTGCCTGTGCAAGCGGGACGAAAAAAACAATACCATCCCCTTGTTGAATTTTATTGACATCATATTCGACATTATCTAAGTCAGGTAAATGGGACAATTCTCCATGTTCAGCCTGCTCTAAATACATTTTTACAAGTTCTAATGTTTCTGCACGTACTCTATTGATAATTTCCGTATTAAATTTTGTAGTTACTGACGTACCAGATGGTACATCTTCGATTATATCATTAACGTCTAATACGTTAGAAGTACGTGAATTAATGGCTTTACTGACAACATACGATGCAATTTTATTGGTCTGTACTTCTGCATATTCCAAATATGTTGGCTTCAGCCGTTCATTTAAGAAATAAAGAAAAAGCACAATACAAATGATACTTGTAACAATTAGTAAGGTTAAACGATTTAGCTGTATACCTCTTTTATGATTCGTTCGCAATTTCATCCTTTTTCGAGGGAAAAACAAAAAAATCTCCTCCTGTTCTACAACGTATGAACAGGAGGAGCAAATTATACGACTCTCGATGGTACTACATAATCGGTTTCAATACTATCGATTGTTACAGTTGGATAGTCCACTAAATTGATTTCATAGGTCGCTGTGAGTAATTCATCTTGTTCTTCAAAAATTCGAATCCATGGCAAGGAGGAATCCAAATTATTTTGTTTTGAGACAATTCCTCGACGACCATCTGATAATTTTAAGATTAAGCCATTCGGATAATGTACAACCGATCTTTTCAATGCGTCGACAATACGCGCATCATAAAGGGTACCTGAGCCAGCTTCTACAATCGCAAGCCCTTGGGAAGGAAGCATTTTTTCACGATATACACGGTTAGTCGTCACCGCATCAAATACATCCGCTACGCCAATAATTTTGGCAAAAGGATGGATTTCAAAATCAACTAAACCTCGTGGATAGCCACTTCCATCGATGCGTTCATGATGTTGAAAAGCGCAATGTGCAACCAGTAAGGAAATGGAATGTAAATTACGTAATATATCAAACCCATAACGAGTGTGCATTTTCATCATTTCAAATTCCTCATGCGTTAAACGACCTGGTTTTTTTAATATCTCTTTCGGCACCATAATCTTTCCAACATCATGCAATAAGGCACCAATACCAATTAAACGAAGATCCTCGGCTGAATGCCCTAATTCTTTCGCGATAGCAATCGAATATAAGGTTACATGAAAAGAATGCTGATATAAGTATTCATCGAATAAATAAGCATCTGTTAAAATCGTTAAAATTTCATCATTGCCTGTAACAGCTGAAAGTAGTTCATCGACAATCGTCACAATCGCTTTCGATTGCTGATCAAGTATATAAGAGGCATTAACTGTACTTAAACCATTTAAGGATTGGAAAGAATCTTTAATGGTTGAGATTGTTTTATTTCGGACATCAGGAGGAACCGTTTCCTTTACTTCAATACCTTGAGAAATTTTGTCATCAATATATAAATAATGCGTATTCAACTGTTGAAGTCTCTCAATAATACGTTCATTAATGACAACATCTTTCTTTAAAAGTGGATGACCTGCCTCATTCCAAATGGTTCTTCCTAATACCATTCCTTCTTTTAATACATCGATTGAAATTAATCGCATGACTTCTTCCCCAATCCATTCTTAAAGCATTTTCTATCTATAGCTTAAAGAAACTTTGCCCGTACTCTAACATAATATTGCGTAAAAAATCAGGTAAAATATATGTTTTCTTTGCATATTTAAAGCTTGGATAAAAATAACCGAACGTAAACAAATCAAGTGTTACTAATGTATAAGTACGCTCATTATCTGCAATTTGTCCATTAATGAGCAATTGACGATCCTCATTCATCGTAAAGCCATATGTTAGCATCTTGCCAAAAATAACGCCCCTAAAACCTAAACCTTTAAGCTCCATATTCGGCCATTCTTCATTTTTAGATTGCTGGAAAATTTCCTTCATTTCCGAAACTGACAATTCAATTGTACATAAATTAATCGGATGAGGAAAAATTTTATGCAAATCAAGCGCGGTAACTGTTCCTTTTGGAAGACCATCTAAAAATATGCCTGCATTAAATAACGCACAATCCGCACCACTTTTTTCTAAAATCGCTTGTGCAAATAAGTGCGATAATTGCGAGTAATGGAACCATTCCTTATTGTACGCTTTTTTCGTCGAGAAAACGGGCTTGTCTAATAATTTTTTGCCTTCTTCTTCTAAAGATAGCAAAAACTCATTTTCATTTTCAACATTTGGCAAGTCCTTATTATGAATTAAAGTATCCTTTTTTTCAACAATTTCCCTCGTTTTTTTATCATATTCTACCACTAAATGTCCCGTATATTGTCCAAATTTTCCTCCGCCAGTAAGCAATACCCCGTTAACGTACTTCCCAGTTGGTAGTGTATGATGTGTGTGTGAACCAAAGATAACGTCGATTTCCGGGCATTCCTCCGCTAATAATTCATCTTCAGTAATTCCTAAATGTGACAGACAAACAACAATATCTACTTCTTGACGTAGTTGGTGCGTTAAGCGAATAAGCGAGCTTCGTGCATCTTCAATATGCCAGTTCAATTCTTTATAATAAATCTCGAACATCGCCGTTGCAGCAATCACTGCAATTTTCGTACCGTATTTCGACGTTTTTACAACATAAGGCTTTAACCATGCTGGATTATCTCCCTGAGCTGCCGTAACATTCGCTACTACAACGTCAAATAGCGCATCATCATATAGATGAAATAGCTCTTCATGGGACAATGTAATGCCTTCGTTATTGCCAATTGTCACAACATCATAACCAGCGTTGTTTAATAATTTCACATTGCCCTTTCCTACTGTGGCATCCGTATAAATATTTGACCTATCTACATGATCTCCAACATCAACTAAAAAGCTTGTTTCACCTAAAGCCGTCAAATGAGCCCGTTGTGTATTGACATAGCTTGCCATGCGCGGCCAATACTTAAAATGACTATGCAAATCATTTGTATGAAAAATATGAATTTTTTCCAGCATTCAAGCCACCTCTTCTTTACAATAAGCCCTCTATAATGGAACGAATTCCTAATAATAATAAAATAATTCGCAGTGCAAGGACAAGTGTATCGGATTTAATTTTTTTATTAAGCGCTGCCCCAAGCTTGGCCCCGATATAAGCACCGGGAATAACAGGAATGGTATACAACCACGGAACATTCCCTAAATAAATATGACTTGCGGAGTTAACAATCGAATTAAGGAAGACCATAAACATCGATGTGGCCACAGCAACATGTGGCGGAAATAAAAACAAAATAATCATTGCCGGCACAATCAACGCTCCACCACCGATGCCAAATAAGCCTGAAGCAAAACCAACAGTAAAGCAAAATATTAATGCAAACCAAATTGGATAGCCATAAACATACGTTTTCCCTTCAACATCTACAAATTGATGTTGGGTACCATTTTTCACAAACCATTGTACTGGTTTCAATTTATCACGGATAAGTAAAATGATCGATATAACGATTAACAATATGCCAAAATATAAGTTAAATGACGGTAAATCCAATCCTTTATTGACCCATGCACCTACCATCGTCCCCGGAATACTGCCTAGAAAAAATATAACGCCACTTTTATAATCCACTGTTTTCGATTTCATATAGCTTAATGTTGACGCTAACCCGGTGAAGATCATCATCACAACCGATAGCCCAACGACCTTTTGTGGTGTCATTTCTGGGAGCATTCCAAGGTTTACACCAACAAATAAAGTGGCCGGTACTAAAATAATCCCTCCACCTAGTCCTACAAGCGAGCCAATTAGCCCGGATAGTAATGCAATTACTATTAAAAGAATAAACTCCATTATAGTTCTCCTTCAAACATATTTAATTGTTTTGGCGCTAAACCACTATCTTGGATAGCTAGTAGTGCCTGTAGTTCCTTGGCATTTTTCGCAGCATGCTGTCCAGAGTTATTATTAAATAAAACAAATAGCTCTTGCACCTGAGGCTCTATTCTTTGAACATGCTGTCCGATTTGCTGTAGTTCTTCTTTATTATAGTCATATAAAAAACGAACTTTGCGCCAGTTCTCTGTATTGCCCGTATTACGCCAGCCATGAATATTGCGTCCATGTATACGGACGAGTGCCTTATTGGCTGTAACTTCAGGATAAAAGGGCACAGAACCACTACCAGCTTGCGGTTCATCACAAATAGTATGGATAAATTGATGTTCCTTTAAAAAATCCATCGTTTGTTGGACAACTTTCTGTGCATACCATGTCTGATTGCGAAATTCGATCGCTACATCGAATGCTTTTAATTGTTGTCTTATATACAATAAATATTGTACATTTTTCGTCTGACAATCAAACCATGGTGGAAATTGTGCTAAGATCATCGCTAACTTTCCATGACGTTTAAATTCATTTGCACAGTCAATAAAAGCATTGAACATATCGTTTTTAGATTCGAAAGGAATTTCTCCTCGCAAATGGCCAGTCATTCCCTGATAGGCTTTTATAACAAAACGAAATGAGTCTGGTGTTTGCTCACACCATTTACGTACATTATCTACTGATGGTATCGCATAAAAAGAAGTATCTAATTCTACGGTTAAAAAATGACCTGCATAATCGAATAATTTGTCCTTTGAGGCAGTCACACTACTATATAACGAAGGATGATCGCCCCAGCCTGTTAACCCTACACGAATCAAGTGACTCCCTCCTTATGTACATAATGATAGCATACACTTTCTACAAATATAAAAAGCGACTAAAGCTAAAATAGCTCTAGTCGCATGCACATCAACAAAAAATCAGCCGATAGAACCTTCCATCTCAAATTTGATGAGACGGTTCATTTCTACTGCATATTCCATTGGTAATTCTTTCGTAAATGGTTCGATAAAGCCCATTACAATCATTTCAGTTGCTTCTTCTTCAGAAATACCACGAGACATTAGGTAGAATAATTGTTCTTCCGAAACTTTTGAAACTTTCGCTTCATGCTCTAAAGAAACATTATCATTTAAAATTTCGTTGTATGGAATTGTATCCGAAGTAGATTGGTTATCCATGATTAATGTATCACATTCAATGTTAGCACGCGCCCCACTTGCCTTCGGACCGAAACGTACTTGACCCATATATGTTACTTTACCACCTTGTTTCGCAATCGATTTAGAAACGATTGTAGAAGATGTGTTAGGTGCCATATGAATCATTTTTGCTCCAGCATGTTGATGTTGCCCTTTACCAGCTAAAGCAATGGATAATGTCATACCACGTGCGCCTTCACCTTTAAGGATACAAGCTGGGTATTTCATTGTTAATTTTGAACCGATATTACCATCGATCCATTCCATCGTACCGTTTGCTTCAACAACTGTACGTTTTGTTACTAAGTTGTAAACATTGTTCGCCCAGTTTTGAATCGTTGTATAACGGCAGTAAGCATTTTTTTCAACGATAATTTCTACTACAGCTGAGTGTAAAGAGTTTGTTGTATAAACAGGAGCTGTACATCCTTCTACATAGTGTACATGCGCGCCTTCATCAACAATAATGAGCGTACGTTCGAATTGACCCATATTTTCAGAGTTAATACGGAAGTAAGCTTGTAAAGGTGTTTCAACTTTGACACCTGGTGGCACATAGATAAATGAACCACCTGACCAAACTGCTGAGTTTAACGCAGCAAATTTATTGTCAGTGTAAGGAATTACTTTACCCCAGTATTTTTTGAAAATATCTTCGTTTTCACGTAAAGCTGAATCTGTATCTTTGAATACAATACCAAGATCTTCTAAATCTTGTTTCATATTGTGATATACTACCTCAGATTCGTACTGAGCTGATACACCAGCAAGATATTTTTGTTCTGCCTCAGGAATACCTAATTTATCGAATGTCGCTTTAATTTCTTCAGGTACTTCATCCCAAGATTTTTGCGTAGCTTCAGATGGTTTTACGTAGTACGTAATTTCATCGAAATCTAAATCGCCAAGTTCGCCACCCCATTGTGGCATTGGTTTTTTATAGAAAGTTTCAAGCGCTTTTAAGCGGTATTCTAACATCCACTCAGGCTCTTGCTTCATATTTGAAATTTCACGGACGATTTCTTCAGTCAAACCACGTTTTGAACGGAAAATTGATACGTCCTTGTCATGGAATCCGTATTTGTAATCGCCAATATCCGGCATTTTTTTAGCCATTATTTCTCCTCCGTTCACGAATTATTATTCTTTTACGCCTTTTTCCATTGCTTTCCAAGCCAATGTCGCACATTTAATTCGTGCAGGGAATTGTGAAACACCTTGCAGTGCCTCGACATCCTCTAGGTCGTATTTATCGCTATATTCTTCACCCATCATCATTTTTGAGAAAATATCAGCAAGCTCTAATGCTTCTTCTACTTTTTTCCCTTTGATAATTTGTGTCATCATTGATGCAGAAGACATCGAAATCGAACAGCCTTCACCGTCAAATTTCGCATCTTCAACAACGCCATCCTTCACTTTAAGCGTTAAGTGAATACGGTCGCCACAAGTCGGATTGTTCATATCTATTGTTACAGCATCTGTTTCTAAAGATCCTTTATTGCGCGGATTTTTATAATGATCCATGATAACTGAACGGTATAGTTGATCTAAATTATTAAAAGACATCGCCAAAATACTCCTTCGCAGTACGCAACCCAGCAACTAAGCGGTCAATATCTTCCTCCGTATTATACAGATAGAAGCTTGCGCGCGCTGTCGCTACTTGTTGGAGACACTTCATTAGTGGCTGTGCGCAATGATGTCCTGCACGAACAGCAATACCGTTCATGTCAAGAACTGTTGCAACATCATGTGGATGTACATCATCTAAGTTAAACGTAACAAGTCCACAACGTTTCATCGGATCACGTGGTCCAAAAATTTTCAGTCCCTCAATTGTTTCAAGCTGATCCATCGCATAGCCTACAAGCTTATGCTCGTGCTGTGCAATATTATCTAACCCTACTTCATTTAAGAAATCAATAGCAGCACCTAAACCGATTGCACCTGCAATAATAGGCGTACCACCTTCAAATTTCCACGGTAATTCTTTCCACGTTGAATCATGCAGTCCAACAAAGTCAATCATTTCGCCACCAAATTCAATTGGCTCCATCTTTTCTAGGTGCTCTTTTTTACCATATAGTACACCTATTCCAGTCGGCCCGCACATTTTATGTCCTGAAAACCCTAAAAAATCTACATCTAAATCTTGCACGTCTATTTTCATATGCGGTGCAGCTTGTGCAGCATCTGCTACCATTACGGCACCATTAGCATGTGCAATTTTTGCAATTTCTTTAATCGGATTAATCGTACCGAGAACATTCGATGCCATGGATACTGACACGATTTTTGTTTTCGGCGTAATTGTCGCACGAACTTTTTCAAGATCAAGTGTGCCATCCGCCTCAAGATCAATGTACTTTAATGTCGCGTTTTTTTCTTTAGCAAGCTGTTGCCAAGGAATAATATTGGAATGGTGCTCCATCTGTGTAATGACAATTTCATCACCTTGCCCAACATTTGCACGACCATAACTAGAAGCTACTGTATTTAACGCAGTTGTTGTACCGCGAGTAAAGATAATTTCTTCTGTTGATTTCGCATTAATGAAGTTGCGCACCTTGTCACGAGCACCCTCGTATTTGTCAGTCGCGCGATTTCCCAATGTATGCACACCGCGGTGAACATTCGAGTTATCAAATTCATAGTAATGCTTAATTGCTTCAATTACTTGACTAGGCTTTTGAGATGTTGCTGCACTATCAAGGTAAACAAGTGGATGACCATTGACTTGTTGATCTAATATTGGGAAATAGCTTTTAATGTCTTTATTGATCATTAGCGAACTTTCCTTTCAATAACCTCCGTCAGTTGCTTTTGAACGCCTTCGATAGGTAATTGCGTAACAACTGGCGCAAGGAATCCATGGATAACAAGGCGCTCTGCTTCTGCTTTCGAGATACCACGACTCATTAAGTAATAAAGTTGTAGTGGATCTACTCGACCTACAGATGCTGCGTGTCCTGCTGTTACATCATCTTCGTCAATTAGAAGAATTGGGTTAGCATCACCACGTGCTTTTTCAGAAAGCATAAGCACACGTGATTCTTGTTGCGCATCTGCTTTTGTAGCACCGTGTTCAATGTAGCCAATACCGTTAAAGATTGACTGTGCTGCATCTTTCATCACACCGTGTTTTAAAATGTGACCATTTGAGTTTTTACCCCAGTGACGAACTTCTGTTGTGAAGTTTAGTTTTTGTTCTCCGCGACCAACGACAACTGTTTTTGTATCAGCATGAGAACCGTCTCCAACAAGGTGTGTAATGTTTTCAGAAATAGTATCTGAATCATTCATTAAACCAAGTGCCCAATCAACTTTTGCATCACGCGCTAAACGAGCACGACGGTTTACATAAGTAGTATAACCTTTAGCAAGTACATCAACCGCACCGTAAATAACTTGTGCATTATCTTGGACAATTACTTCTGAGATAATGTTAGCTTGAGCTTTTGCTTCTTCAACTGTTGAAATATACGTTTCAACATATGTGACAGCTGCATTTGCTTCTGCTACTACTAATACGTGGTTATATAGTGAAGCTTCTGCATTGTCATTTAAAAATACAACTTGTAACGGTTGCTCGATAATGACATTTTTCGGAACATAAACGAATACGCCCCCATTAACAAGTGCTGCGTGAAGTGCAGTTAATTTATGTTCATCAACTTTTACTGCTTCAGTCATGAAATATTTTTGCACAAGCTCACCATGTTCACGAACAGCAGTTAGCATGTCTGTAAAAATAACACCTTTATCTGCAAGCTCTTGTGACGTTTTAATAAACGCTGGAGTATTGTTGCGTTGAATATATAAGTTTTCTTGCTCAAGGTCAATTAAGCCTCGTGCCTCTTCTGGTAGTTCTTCAAGTGAAGTGTATTTTTCACTGACAACTGAATGACTTGGGAAGTTCATGAAATCCCATTTTGTAATATTTGTTCTATCTGGTTTTGGCATATCTAAACCAGCTGCTTTGTCTAGTGCTGCCGTACGAAGCTCAGCAAACCAAGTTGGTTCACCGTTAGCTTCTGAGAACGAGCGCACGTCCTGTACTGTTACAGGCAAGTTAAGTTCCACTGTCATGCTAATTCGTCCTCCTTCTTATGCTTCTTGTTCTTCTGTTTCTTCTTCGATACCTAATTCTTTTTTAATCCAGTCATAACCTTCTGCTTCTAAACGCTGTGCTAATTCTGCGCCACCTGATTTTACAACGCGACCTTGCATCATTACGTGTACATGATCTGGCGTGATGTAGTTAAGTAGACGTTGGTAGTGCGTGATCATTAAGCAGCCGAAGCCTTCGCCACGCATTGCATTAATACCTTTAGAAACAACTTTTAATGCATCAATGTCAAGACCAGAGTCAATTTCATCTAAAATAGCGAAAGTTGGCTTAATCATCATTAATTGAAGAATCTCGTTACGTTTTTTCTCACCGCCAGAGAAACCTTCATTTAGATAACGTTGTGCCATATCTTCGTTCATTTCAAGGAATTCCATATTTTTATCTAATTCACGAATGAATTTCATTAATGAAATTTCGTCGCCCTCTTCACGGCGTGCATTAATAGCTGAACGTAAGAAATCAGCGTTTGTTACACCAGCGATTTCTGATGGGTATTGCATAGCTAGGAATAAGCCAGCTTGTGCACGCTCATCTACTTCCATTTCAAGTACGTTTTCACCATCAAGTTCAACTGTACCAGAAGTAACTTCATATTTTGGGTGTCCCATAATTGCAGAAGCTAGTGTCGATTTACCAGTTCCGTTTGGTCCCATAATTGCATGGATTTCATTTGTATTAATTGTAAGGTTTACGCCTTTTAAAATCTCTTTCCCGTCGATTTCAACGTGAAGATCTTTAATTACTAAAGTTGACATGAAAATACCTCCATAGTGTGTTCTGTGAATGGGCAACCATTCCTTAATTATCATCATTCTAATCTTAACTGAAAATCGTTCTCTATGCAAACCATTTTGACCACTTTCACTTTTCCATGATGAAATCGTGAAATATAAAGACTTTGTAAGCATTTTCAGTTTATTGCTAAACGAAAGTGACAATGAGAATCAATAAAGTCTATTTTCAATAAAATATCCCTAAATGAGAATTGATTTCATCTAGCTACATAGTGGAAACCTCGCATAAAGTGTTAATTGTAGCGGTTTTGTGACAAATATGCACAAACAACCATATCTATACTATATCCTATTTCATTAAAATGGAATCATTATAAAGAAATAAAATTATAGAGTACTAGCACGCTCATAACGTTTTAAATTTGCATCCATGAAAGTCTACGTAAATTTTGCATGTAATTCAAAATAAAACTTGGACAAAAGAGAAAAAGTGATAGATTGACTGTCATCAATCTATCACTTTCTCTTACCGTCGATGTCCGCTACTGCAGTCGCTTTCCGCTTAGCACAGTAAGCCGCAACCCTCGCTAACCCTCGAGCTGTTGCGGCTTACGTTTTGTGCGTTCCGCAGAAGTCACCGCTAGTACCATCAACTTGTGTTGTCTGCTAAATTTTATTTACCGCCAAGTAAAGAACAGCTAAAATTCACGAGCAACCTTTGGCCAAACCTTAATTTCTTTTTTCACTAAAGAAATTAAATTATTTTATACGCCCATAAATAGCCCTTTGATTCAAGCAAGAATGAATCAGGCTCGTTTGGCATTTGTAACATGACTGCATTATTCGTTTTTATTTCATAGCCATCATTAATACGTTCAATTTGAATCGGTACTTCAAGCTCATTAAACATTTGGCGCAATCGATAAATTGTGTTATACAAGTTTGCTAATGCTTTGCGTTCATCAAGATTTGGCCAAATATCATCTAAAATTCGATATTTGGAAACGACTGCTCCTTCGTTCAACAACAAATAATAAAACAGTTCCTCCGTTACTTTTGTGCGCCATTTAATAGCTCTACCATTCATCCGTGTTGCTGCATCACCTCGAAGACGGACTTCTAGCTTCGCAATAGCATGTTGTTTCTGACGACCGTAATATTTTGCAAGTCGTTCATCTAATTGTAGTACTGTATTCGGCGTCATTGGTTTTAAAACATAATCGAGCGCTTGTACGCGAAAAGCATCGACGGCATATTTTGTGTATGCTGTTGAAAAGATGATTGGTACATCGATCCCTTCCTCTACCAGCTTTATCGCAAGCTCTATGCCATTCAGTTTAGGCATTTCAATATCTAAAAAAATAGCATCGGCACGAATTTTTGCAAGCTCCTTTGCCGCTTCGATTGGGGAAGTAAAAGTGGCAATCACCTTAAAAAGACCATCCTTCTCCAGTAAACGTTTATGCAAGTTTAGAATAGGCTCTTCATCTTCTACCATAATAATGTTCCACATTGGCATACTCCTTTAAAGGTTGTTTTAGAGTCATTGTTGTTCCTTCATTTACTTTAGATTGAATCGTCAGCGTAGCATGTGGTAATTCTTTTACACGACGTAAAACATTTGTAAACCCTATTCCATTTGAGCTAATATTTTTACCCATTGTTAAATTCGCTACTTGCTCTGTCGTCATACCAACACCATCATCAACAACTTGAACGAGCATACAATTTTCTTCTTTTATGATTTTCACAAGGACATTGCCATTTCCTTCTTTTTCGAAAATCCCATGACGAATTGCATTTTCGACAAGTGGTTGTATTAGCAGACTCGGCACTTCAACTTTTGCAGCATCAATTGCCTCATCCATTTCAACAACAACGTTTAGTCTAGCACCAAACCGAGCCTGTTCAATTTCTACATATGCTTGTATAATTTCCAACTCTTTTTCAAGCGTTGCACGGAAACCTTCCTTACCAGAATCAAAAATATAACGTAAATACGTGGACAACATCGTTAATAAATGGCCGGCTCGCTCCCCATCTGTATAGCAGAAGGAAATAATACTACTAAGCGCATTATATAAAAAGTGCGGTTTTATTTGTGCTTGTAAAAATGCCATCTCATGCTCAATCGCATTCGTTATCGCTTCTTTCGCTAAAGAAATGGCGGATAACCGTGCTAATAATGTTTCTTTCGAGGCAGGCTTTCGAATGTAATCATTCGCTCCTGATTCAAGCACAAGTGAAATATTCGTCGGATATTCATTCGCTACTAGCATAATAATCGGCAAATCCATGTAACTATATTGTTGTCTTATTTTTTGTGTGAGCACTAAGCCATCCATCCCTGGCATTACTTCATCAATTAGTATAAAATCAGGCTTTTTATATTGGATCGCATGAAACGCCTCTTTCGCATTATGCGCTAACGAAATGGCATAATGTTGCTGAAGAAGGCTTTGTAGTACATCAGCATGGATTACATCATCTTCAACAATCAACAAAGTTGGTAAATGGTCATTCATCGTTGGAGGAAGCAATGGCAGTGTATCGTTCACTTTATTCGGTTGCTTTTCTTCATAGCCACCAAAAGGCAATGTTAATAAAAATCGTATACCATCATGTAATATATCGACCGAATAGGTACCACCCATTTGTTCAATAATCGCCTTGCCAATAGATTGACCTGTCACATCTGCGGCTATTTGTTCAATAATATCCGGCCCTGTCCCTTCAACTGCTATTCTGACATCTGTGTCAAGATGCATAATGCTAAGAACAACTTCGCCATTACTCGCATGCGCAATGACCGTTTCCATTATCCGATACATAATTTGGCCCATTCTATGTTCATCTGCCTGTATCAGTAATTGACTATCCGCATGCATGTAATATTTAATATTTGCTTTTTCCATCGTACGTTCATGCATTTTTACGACATGTTGAATAATCATTTGCACATTGACCGGATGGACATCAATGTGAAAATCCTGAAATCGAATTTTTGTAAAATCCTTTAAGTCATTCACTAAATATAATAAGCGTTCAAGTTGTTGCTCCAGCAATTGATGTTCGACTAAAGCTTTCTGTGCTGATAAGGACTTTGTAACGTTAAGTGCATGATAGAGAGGTTGTTCAAGTTCCTTTGTAGTTACTTCTAAAAAGGAATCTTTACCTATTGTAGCTTTTTCCAATCGTTCGCTAAAAATCTCTGCTGCTGTCGTCCGATTAATGAGCCGCATTGCTAGAAAGACATTCATTCCTAAAATAAAAAATAGCATGCCCATTCGATTGAAAATATTTTTTCCTGTGAAATAAAGTTGGTCAAAGGCGCCACTTACCGAAAAAATAAAGAGCGAAAACACTGAAGCACTCAATATGATTAACTCGTTATTAGGAATTTTCGAATTTTTAGCGAAACATAAATATACTAATCTAGCAATAATGACGAGAGCCAAGCCATTTATGTATCCAAAAAAGATATATTGTAAAGATGATAATGACCTTGCCGGAAATAGTAGTGTCCCTAGCCCGTATAAAACAAGAGGTAGCGTCAATAGTATCGCTGTTCGACGCTTCACCATCGTTTCAACCGTATAGACAAAGAAAAAGAATAGCGTCACCGCATTTAGATACGTAATAAAATCTTGAAATCGAAAGTACAGTTCGAATGGCATTGTCGGAAACTCTCGATAAAGCGTCCTTTCGCCGCGCGTAGAAACGAGCAAAGCAAGTGTAAAAAAGTATATGGCACTATAAAAAAATGCTTTATCTTTCGTTCTTAATAAATACAAACTGCAGTGAAAGATTGAAAAAATAAATATAATAATAATCGTTGTTTTTTCTAAATTTACATCTTTCTCAACATCGTTAGCTATCGTCTCCGCAACACCGATATCAATCGGAAATATAATGCCATGCCGGGCATTAAAAAAATCTGCTACTTGCAATGTAATCGTCAGTGATTTTGTTGTAGGTGTAAAATATAATTCATACACTGGATTACTAGCTATTGCCCCCTCCTTTTCTGTTCCAAGAGTGCCATAAGTAGCAAGTTCTTTGCCATTTATAAAAAGGCGGTGTGCAGACCAAATATTTCGCACACGAAGACCTATTTTTTCGAAATGTGGAGGTAATTCAACTTTGAGCTGATACGTTCCATACTGGACATCCTCGCTCCAAGAACCAGGTACCTTTTCCAACGTTGCATTTTGTGGAAAATGACTTGCCTCTACATATTGATTCCCTATAAACTTCCATTCTCCAGAAAGGGCAACGACTTTTTCATTTCTAGAAATCTCCGAAAGATCTAATAACCCATCTTTCGCTTGCAACTTGGTATTATTCGCTTCCTGATCGTTAAATGTTAAACCAGCTAACATAGTAATTGCTAAAATAATAAGCAGCCAACTGATTCCCTTCTTTATCATAAATCTCCACCTCGAACCTATTTTACAAGACTAAACTCTCAAATTACTAACAAAACTAGTAGAAACCTTCCTTTCTTAATAAATTTATTTTGCTATTTTTACCGCCTTCATGCGTTGTTTATCATCTTTCTTCCTTTTATTTTGCACTATGCTAATTTTTCAGTCTTTTTATCTATTAAATATTATATAATTAAAATATAAGCAATCGTATTTTTCGATTAATAGAGGTGAATATCCAGTGGAATTACGTCAATTACGTTATTTTGTAGAGGTTGCAGAGCGTGAGCATATTTCTGAGGCTGCTGAACATCTTCATGTTGCCCAATCAGCAATTAGTCGTCAAATTGCTAACTTAGAAGATGAATTAGGTACACCTCTTTTTGAACGCGTTGGCCGAAATGTCAAATTAACACCGATAGGAAAAACTTTTCTTGAACATACAATTACTGCTTTAAAAGCAATAGATTTTGCAGCGAAACAAGTAGAGGAATATTTAGATCCTGCGAAAGGTACGATTAAAATCGGCTTTCCTACTAGCTTAGCTAGTTATGTCTTGCCAACCGTTATTTCCGCTTTTAAGCGTGAATATCCAGAATTGCAATTCCAACTGCGCCAAGGTTCTTATCGTTTTTTAATTGACGCAGTAAAAAACCGTGAATTGAACTTAGCATTTTTAGGTCCACTTCCACCGAAAGACGAAGCGATACAATCAACCATATTATTCACCGAAAATATTGCAGCCTTATTGCCAGCAAACCATCCTTTAGCAAAACGAGAAAGTATACAGCTGGCCGATTTACGTAATGACCTGTTCGTCCTTTTTCCGGATGGCTATATTTTGCATAAAGTGGCGATGGATGCTTGCCGCGCAGCAGGTTTCTTACCAAATGTCATCTCTGAAGGAGAAGACTTAGATGCCTTAAAAGGTTTGGTGGCCGCGGGTATTGGTGTCAGCCTATTACCCGAAAGCTCTCTATATGATTCTGCTGCTCGCTTTACGATTAAAGTGCCGATTGAATCACCAACCATTCCAAGAACGGTTGGTATTATTTCACCTGTAAATCGAGAAATCGCACCATCCGAACAAATATTTTTAGATTTCGTAACAAATTTCTTTTCCCGCCTTTCTCAATTTCAATAAATAGATGATCAAATGATAAAAACTACCCAATGGAATTGACAATCCACTGGGTAGTTTTTTTAACTATTATTGATAGAAATACAATCATCTGTAACGTTTATTTTTCTTTAAATAGCTCCTGTAATATATAATATGATTGTTTTAAGCGTTCATTGTACTTAGGTTGTTGCCAAGTATTCCAACTATATGATTCAAGAGCTGGCAATACATGACTATTTGTCTGCGGTAATGATTGCATGACCTTCCCTTCCCCATCAACAAATACTAGACCGATAAAAATATCATCAACTTTTACGGAGGCTGTTTCACCATTTGCATATAAATCACCCATAAACTCGCGCTGACTCGGATCTTTTGATTGTATAAGGAGCCAAGGTATTCTTAGCTCAATGACATTATCATCAGTCCACGTGTAGTCGACAAGTGAATTATAGTCTGGTGCTTCAGGATTTGCATTGCCCTGCAGCAACTTCCCTGTTTCATAGAAACTAAAGTCTGTTGTCACTTTTTGTTCTGGTAAATACAGTTGTTTATTTAAAACATAATATATTGGCGCAAACTTCCCACTATTTTTTATCGCTTCTTGCATGCGTGGAGCAATCATGTTCAAACGATGCCCATAAAAATAATCATAGAAATCATAGTATTCATCGATGACAACACGAGAATCACTATCTTTATTCAATTCCACCATAAAATCTACACCATTTGAAAATGTCGAATCTTTAATAGTTGTGGCAGATGTATTGCCCTGATTTGGCACTACATCTAATAAAATACGTGGCGAAGCATTTGATAAAGCGTCACTTTTTAATTTCATGTACACATACTTTTCATCGTAATCAACTGCAAAGTCTATCGCGCTAGCAGGCGATGTTCCGTAAAGTTGTGTGCTATCTTTCCAATCTTTTAAATTGCCATCTACTAAAATTTTATTTCGATCAAAGCTCATAAGTCCGAACTGTTGCTCATTCGTTTGCGCATTAGACCAGAACGGTCGACGATTCGGATCATCGTAGTCCATCGTATTCCATGTGCGTTTAAACCATTCATCCTGCCAAGTAAAAACAAGACCGCCAAGCAAGCCCTCATGCATAATATCTTCATACAAATGTTGCAATGTCTCACCTTGTGCCTTTTCAGACATATGTCCTTGATTCCAGCCGTAGACATTTTCATGTGTCATGCCACGGGATGCTGGAATACCGAATTCGGCAATCAGTATCGGCATTGTATGTGCCTCATGCAATTCTTTTAAATAGGCAGCATAACTATTTTTCTGACCACGAAAATCTTCATAATTTAAATAATCTTTATCAAAATTAAAGAAGTCTGGGTAATAGGGATAAACATGATACGAAGCAAATTGTCCAGGTTTTTGCATGTCCCCCTTCGTCCAGATAACATTCGGGTTTACGCCTACTAAATCTTCATCCTCTGATGGTTCAGATGGATGTTCAAGTAAATCGGTTGTTACCCAGTTCGTAAAACTCATCGGACGCATCCAATTGTATTTGTTCTTCTCATAAATTGTAATAGTATCCATTTGCTCAGCTAGCCAATGCTCGAATGGTGAAGCATTTTTTGTTTCAAAAAATGTGCCGTTATATTGTCCAATATTTGCATGCTTTTCATTTGTACCAACGACCATTTTTGGATACCACTCGATGCCAAGCACCCAACCAATCACATATTGCGAAACGTCTACATCATATAAACCTGATGCATGTCCTGCAACAGGCTTCACATAAGTATTACCATGAATGACATCAACCATTTGCTGCATTTCATGTTGGAAATCCTTTAACGTCGCCTCATCATAAGCATCGAGCGATTCCGCTAAGCCTTCTTCATTTATCCATACACCGTGTAAAACATATAGCGGTTTTTGTGGATTTTCTTCATTGTACTTTGCTAACGCTCGATAGAAGCCTGGTGGATGTAATGTATAAACACGTATCGTATTTGCATTCATCGCAGCAATTTGATTAAACCAACGATAATACTCTTCTTCTGTGATAGCCGCTTCGCCAGGAAATGCACCTGGTTTCCCCATACCAATATTGACACCTTTAAATGTTATCGATTCCCATTTTCCATCTTGTAACACTTCAAACTTTTCACCTTGAACGCGCGCATTGTAATTTAAGCCCTTAGGGTGACTTGCTTCCTTAATTTCCTTGTTATCAAATGCCTCAAATATTTTGTGCATCACTGGTATGTAGACAGACCAATAAAAGGAACTGTCCGCAAACTTCTCAGCATATTTATAAATAGTCGGCAAACCTTTGATTTTATAAAATGCAGGTACACGTGCCATATCATTGAAGTCTCCTGCAAAATAATAGCTCGTCGTATAACGTTTATCCTGTGCGACAATTGCTGCAAATTGTTGCGGAATATTATTGTCATCTAATAACTTGGAGCCTTCTTCTGTTAAATCCCACTTATAATTAGCGAGTGCATCTTCAGCATATTTCGGCGTAATGATATCAAACCAATACTCATATTTCGCACTAGCCGAGGTATTAAAAAATTGCTTGCCCTCTTCAGTAAATTGCAGCTGAATCCCTTCAGTTTTAACATGCTTATCCAGCTCTAATACTACTAGCTTTTCGGTAATTTCGTTAAAGACTAGAAAGCCTCCACCTTTATAAGACCAATCATCACCATATTCATCCACTACCCATTGTGGAATTTCCGTGTTTTTGTGATAATCTAGCTCATCAAAGTAACGTCCAATCCATCCAGACCATGTAATTCCTAGGTAATCTTGAAGCTCTTTTCGAACTGCCTCAGAAGTCGGAGAAGCAAATGTATTATATTCGGCGATAAGCATGCTTTTTTTATTGCTCGCAAGACGAGAGACAATCGCTTGCCATTCTTCCATCTCTAAGCCCCCGACAATTTTCTCTGAGCGTTGTCCAAGTCGTTTTTGCTCTTTTAAATCATCTTTATAAACTCCATACGTATCCGCTAAATAAATTACATCATAATTACTGTAATCTGTTGGAAATTTCTTTTCCGTTATACTTTTCGACTTGTCGTCTGGATAAGTGCCAAAGTAACTTTGCGTTAAATCATAAGGTTGATTGTCCAATGTGTACTTATAATGATTTAAAAACCAATTGACACCGAGATGTTCACGATACGTTTCATTTGGAACGGTTTTATCTAAAATGGCTACGTTTAGCGGGGATTTATCGTCAAAATGCCAAATTAGTATTGGCGTAATAATAACAATGAATGCTACGATAATTCCTATATATATTCGCTTCATACACTTTTCTCCTTTTCAGCAATCCCGACACGCTTCATATTTCCCCATTCACTTTTCTTACGTAAAAAACGAATTAATCCTTCACAACGCCATAGGAGCGTGAGTGGACGATACCAAAAAATTTCTGTAAGCGCTAAAAGAACCATACGTATTAAGTCTCTCTTTCTCGGATACGTATTCATGCTCCAAGCCTCAAATAATACGGAAGCAACGGAAAAAATAACACCATATATGACAAAAAGTAATAATAATAAAATTGCCATTTCATAATAAATTTGCCCTAAGAAAAATGCGGTGACAATATAAATATAGCCACCTAGCTCTACAATAGGACCTAAACATTCCACAAGCCAAAAATACGGAAATGATACGAGTCCAATCAAACCGTAGCGTGGATTTAACGTCATTTTTTTATGTTTCCACAGACTTTCAAACATCCCTTGATGCCAACGTCTTCGCTGATTGCGCAATACACCTAATGTGTGCGGTGCTTCTGTCCAACAAACAGGGTCTGGTACGAATTCAATGCGTTTTTTGGCCTTTTTCTCTTTAATAAGTCGATGGATATTGACGACAAGCTCCATATCCTCGCCAATAATATTTGTCGCATAGCCCCCTGCTTCAACCGCCCATTTTTTCGAAAAGACACTAAAAGCTCCTGAAATAATTAATACAAGATTAAATTTACTTAGGGCGATTCGTCCCATTAAAAACGCGCGTAAATATTCAATGACCTGCATGATCACTAAATAATTATTAGGTAACTGCATGTCATAAATTGAGCCCAGTTGCATTTTAGCGCCATTGGCAATACGGATATTACCCCCCGCTGCAATCACCTCACCGTCAGATAAAACAATAGGCTTCATCACACGAAGCAATGCTTTCTCATCTAATATGGAATCACCATCAATGGAACAAAAATATGGATATTGTGAGACATTAATACCAACATTTAAGGCATCCGCCTTCCCGCCATTCACTTTATCTACTAAAATACAATTCATATAAATCTCAGATTCATAGATTTGTCTGACTTCCTTCGTTGGAATATTAGTACGAACAATTTTATTAACAGGCTTCATTTGAAAATGCTTGATAACGGTTTCTAATGTACGATCTGTTGAGCCGTCATTAATAATGATAATCTCTGTTTGCGGATAGCGTAAATTAAGCAAAGAATAAACCGTATCCACAACACCGATTTCTTCATTGTAAGCTGGGACTAGTAATGACACTGGTTTTGAATAAAAGGCGTCAATATGCGCATCATCATATTCTGAAGGATCCAAGCGATATCGCTTACGCAAATCAAGCATCGCTATTGCAAACATCGTGCAATAAGAAACAATAACAAATAGCATATAAAATACGATAACGCCGCCAAAGAACAACATAGCGTAATGTAAAAATATCATCTGCTTCCCTGCTTCCTCGTTATTATTTCCTGGGCCATTTCTAATGCATAAGCATCAGTAGAATAAGATATAAACTCTTTTAATTTCTCTATGCCATCGCGATCCTCCGCGATTGTTTTCGCTGCTTGATTGCGAACCCACCAATTCTCATCTTGAAGAAGTTGTTTTAAATACGGAAAAGTATAGGCAAGTGGAACAAATTTGAAAATTTTACCTATCATTAATCGCACTTCCCATAAATCAGAAGTAACGAAAGGAATATACGGATCTATGTTTTCTATTACACCAATTTCAAAAAGACCTTTTAACGCTCGTATTTTAATCTCATCATCGTCATTCATTAGTAGATGCTCTAGTTTATCAATATATTTCATATTTCTTTTAGCCCCCGCAGTATCTATTACAGCAAATTGAATACTAGCTGGCCAGCTCGTAAAGTCATCAAAAAATTGGATAAATACATCTTCCTCTAATAAAACGAATAATCTTCTATATTCACTTTCCGCATAATTGGCATTTGGCACTTTTATTTTTTGCATAAACAATTCTGGCTGAAATATGGAATAGATTTTAAGTAATTGGAAAAACTCTTCCTTCGAATATTTCGTGTCCTCTAATTTTCGGCAAGCATCTAGCAATTCATCTAGCTGCAAATCTGCAATACGATATAAAGCGTTCATCCGAATACTCCAACGTTTACTCATTAAATCCTTCTCATAAAACTGTTTTAAATATAAATTGGAAAAGTCCTTCATTTTCCGTGTCATTTCTTCATTTGAAATGTTCTTTAAATACGATGAAAAAATCATTTCAATTGCCTTTACTTGAGGCTTACCACGCGGAATAAGTACGACTGAAAAAATTTCGTTATTAAAAAAATAGTCATACCAAAGTAGCGAGTAGTCTTTTAAATAATGATCTCTAGATTTATTAAATGAAACTTCACGTTGTCGTTGGTAAAATATATACAGCATAAATCCACCTAGTACTATAAGCAACAATGCTATCATTGCTAAAAGAAATTCAAGCGATAATTCGATCATAACCAATACCTCGCAAAGGTCCGTTTAATTTTTGCTTCTAATAGACGTAAATTAAATGGCTTAACAAGTAATTCATCTACTCCACCCTCATAGGCATTCAGTGCGGCAATCTCTGAATTTCGTTCAGACATCATGTAAATAATGAATTTTTTTTCATTTGGCATTGCTCTTAAACTGTGTAAAATTTCTAAGCCATTGTTGCGTGGTAATATATCGTTCATGATGATTAAATGTAAGTGTCCAGATTGATAGGATTTAGTCTGTAAAAAACTATACCCATCTTCATATGCTGTAACTTCAAACGTAAAATTAGCAATGTCCATAGAATTTAACGTTGTTTCTAGAACTTTTCTAAAAATGGCATTTTGCTCAATAATACTCACTTTCACATGTTCGATTGATTGTTTACGGTAATCATCAATTCGCTCGATCAACCATTGTGGTTGATGATCGTCTGCTAGTAATTCTTTATTTTTCTCCAATAATATTTCAAAATTTATATCATTATTACGTATTTCCGTAATAGAAGCTTTTAAGGCAACCTCATTGGGTATTGTTCTATTCCGCTTTAGTAATTTAAAGATTCTTTGTAAAAATGCATTTGCTTCAACATCGCTACTTTGTAAAAAAATAATGCCCCAATGCTCTCCATCATCTAATTGGAAGAGTAAATCTGTCTTTCGAATATTGTCCATTAAAAAATGAGCTAATTGAATGTTCACATTGCTACGATCTACTTCTGACGAGGTATTTGTTACACTTTTTAGAAAAATAGTGGTAATCGTCATGTGTGAACGAATGATACTTTCGAGCATCATTTCAAAATACTTTTTCACATCTTGTTCTTGCATAATATCTTTTGGTAATTTAACTTCAACCATTATTTATACCTCCTTGTAGAACGCATAGAAATGATGTTTCAGACTTTCATCTTTTACTTTCCTATACAGTCAACTGGCACAGACCATTGAAGATTCGCTACACTTTGCCGAAAGCAAAATGGCGAGGCTTGTCAATTTTATCATTATATAGCTTTTAACAATTGAAGACTACCATATATAGCAATTTTTTAACAGAGTTAGCGAAGCTTGTATTCATTTGTTCACCTATCAGTCACACCAGTCGTTTATTTGAATACCACCTTACTGATTATAGCCTTCAGCTTTTTACTGCCCTCTGCTAGCTTATATTAAACAAAATAACCCTCACTACTTAAACTTTTTAACATACCTATCGTACGAACTGAAACTAAACAATTTCTAGACATTCATTCCAAACACAAAAAGCGTTAGATTGATGGCAGTCAATCTAACACTTCTCAATTTTATCCCAACCTTATTACTCTTCTTCATCCTCAACAAGTAGATTTTTTCTTCTTCTACGTAAAATAAAATAAAGAATAACGCCAATGACTACTATTAATAATGCAAACTCGGCAATAAGCATAATGACATTCGTATCTTTTTGTTCCGATACAGGTTTCTCAGAATCAGTTGCACTTTTAGCTGCAACAATAAATTTCCCCTCTTTCGTTTCAATCGCAGCACTTACTTTTTCATTCGTACCTTTCAATTGGGCTAAAAAATCCTTTTGATTGGCCGCTTCATCCATCGTTTGCATGATCATTAGCGGATGCTTATCATTCCACAAACTTTGCATAATAAATGTATGCTGAGCAATTGTTTCCGGCAGGAATCCTTGCTGTAGAAAATCTTCTGTAGACTGGCCTATTTCGTTTTTATTACCAATAAGCTTCGGAAATTGTTCAGATGCTCCAACAAAAATAACAGCATGTTGTGTTAATTCCTCTTCCGTCACATCTTGTTCTTTTTTCAAAATCGTTTGTGCCATTTCACCATTCATCATTAAAGCTTTATATAACAAGAGCATTTGTGTATCATTAGTAGCCGCATTATTTGGCACAATAATTAATGCTTGTTCATGAAATGCATTTGGGAAATCTCTTAACGTAAATGTTGATGTCATCGCTTCTTTTGCAAGCGTTAATGTACTACTTTCATCGATATATAGCCAATACCGCTCATTTGTCGTTTCACAAGGATCTTCTAATTGAAATCCGGTCACTTCAAATTGTATATCTGTTAGTGACTGTTTATTAATTACATTTGTTTGGATAGGTACATTCACTTCATATAAATCGGAAGAAATGGACTCTAGCTTTTGAAGGTCTACAGCATGCGGTACACCGTTAACCCAAACAATCAATTCTACCTCTCGCTCATCATCTTGCCCTTTTCCAGGTAACAATGTTGATTTCTTTAAAACTAACCGCATGTTCGCTTCTTTATCAGGCTCGAGCGATGGTAAGGACACATAATAATGTGGTGTCTCCGTTATTTGACTCGATAATATTTGCTCGTTAAAACCTAGTTGAGAAAATAACACTGTAGATTGCTTTGCATTGTCCAGCGTTGGCAGCCCATCCACTATTAACGTACTGCCAGCAAATTGACTATACAGCTTGGCATCTGTTAATGCAGTTATTCGTTCTTGCAATGCATCGGCAGAAGCTGCTGACACAAATAATAACGGCACACTTTGATTGCTATCCACATTTTTAACGCTGTGCATATTAAGTGTAAGGGCATCTTCATATTGAACATTAGCAGTGTTGAGCATTTGTATCATATAGTTTGTACTAAATTCATCTTTAGCGCCAATAACGATAACTGGCCCGGCAACACGCGCAACAGCCGATTCTCTTTTAACATCAACGTCTTTGTCTCCTCGATCTGACAAATACGCCGCAAGTTGATAACTAGCATTCAATGTTTGTTGTGAAGCTTTATCAGGTACAATGAGTGTCGTTTGATAATCTTCATAGCCTACAAACGCATCTGGGTAATTGCTTAATGTCCATTGTTGTGTACTGTCATCCACTAAAGATATAGAAGATAAAATATCAATACGTAGCCAGTTTCCTTCATTACCAGGTGCTACACATACCCCTTCTTTCAAGATTCCATAGAAGCTAGCAGTTATTTTATGCGACCCTTTTTTCAAGGCACTTTCCGGTAATGCAACTGTAACAGTTTGCTGCAATACATCTGAAGTTAGGGCAATCGATTTCACTGCGGTATCATCCACTTTAATCGTAAAAGAGGATGGGGCTATTAACAGCTCTGAATGCTGGATTTGTAATGATACAGTATGTCCCTCCGTTTTGACATCTTCAGTGAGCGTGTAATAGAAATCTCTTGAGGAAGTTGGACCTTGTAAATCTATTGCCTGTGATAGCAATGGTTTTTTGGCTAAGCCACTTGCCTCAATAGCAATTGTTTGTTTTTCTACTGTAATAGGTGCAGCTATGGCATGCGAAACTATGAACGGCAAACTGATTAAAATTGTAAAAATAGCTAGTAAGAATCTCATTGTTATTCTCCTTATTTTGTTTTCTTTGCAAAGCGCTCAGTTTTATACCATTGCACTTCTTGGCCAGTAAAAACTCTTTTTATTTCTAAAAATAGCGACCAAATAACTAATACAATCCACATTTGTGAATAGGTAAAATACATTAAAATAACATAGAAGAAATTTTTACGATTCATCTCCGTTTTTTCAATGCTAAGGGTAATCATGACTTCACCTAAAAATAACAAGAAAGCCAATACCCATAAAACAATAGCAATATCCCCTACAGTTAGGCCGATATCGTAAAATAGATTTGTTATAAATAAAAGATTAGATAAAATGACACCAAAGAAAAATAAAAAGTAAGTAAAAAAGAAATAGAACAAATCAAAAATAATGCTTTTTCTTTTCAATGTGAAAAATTGACTTAAAAATTTTAGCACAACATACTGATTTCCCCGTGCCCAGCGTGTCCGTTGTTTCCACCAAACTTTTAACGTCTCTGGTTCTTGTTCCCACGTAATAGCCTTAGGGAAAAAGCGGATATGATAGCCTAAATTATAGACCCGAATCGTTAATTCAGTATCTTCCGCTAACGCCTTTACATCCCATCCACCTAATTGTTCTAAAATACTACGACGAATGGCAAAATTTGTACCTGGAATCGTTGCAATTTTAAACCACTTCCAACGACCACCTTGTGCCATCCACTGAAAACAAATCGTTTCAATATTAATAAAACGCGTTAGCCAAGTTTCTGCGGCATTGACTACACGGAATTTGCCCACTGTTGCAGCTGCTTTCGGGTCATTCACAAGACCCATCACCAAATACCAGATGGCCATGCGTTCTGGTGTGTTATCTGCATCATAGACAATGACCACTTCCCCTGTTGAATCAGCTAATGCTGCATTTAATGCGGAAGATTTCCCTTTACCTTTATACGGTTCTACTGTTTCAATAACCCGAATAAATGGATATTTCTCCGTAAACTTTCTTGCAATGTCTCCTGTTCGATCCGATGAATTATCGTTAATAACGATTACTTCCAACTTATCTTTTGGATAGTACAATCGGGACATTGCGCGTAACGTTTGTTCAATCACGACTTCTTCGTTATGTGCAGGGATAAAGACACTCACTGTCGGCACATCGATCATTTTTTTTGACCATTCATCGATATCCTTTTCATACGACTGAAAATGCATATAACCCCCTTGCATTAAAAACATATGGTATAACAACATAATCCATATGAGAAACAATGAAATATAAAAGAAAATATCAGCCATTATGCTTCCTCTCCTCAAATAATCGCTTACGTAATGTTACACGTAGTCGCAAAGTATTCATAAAAAATACGGTAACAAATAACGATACAATGATTACTAATAGCCAAAGAACCATTTCAAATGGCCGCTCATCAAACCTCATTTTTAAGCGCTCGATGTTGGTAAAAGAAAGCTGAACCTTTTGCTCACCATTCGCTGATTGCGCGATTGTCACCTTGGATGTCTTTACTAACTGTTCTGTTTTTCTAAAATCAAGCCATTCCAACTGTACTTTTTTATTCAATAGTTCAGCGAGCTCTTGCACATGATGGGCCCCTAAATAACTAGGATATTGAATACCTATTGCTGAACCCGGAGCACTCTTGATATAACGAATCGACTGTTGTAGTGCATACAGTGGATGAGCATCCATATCATTTATCGCCGTTATCGTATACGGATACATTTTTTGAGTATCAATTTCGGTTATATAAAAATGATTTTCCTGTTGTCGCAATGCACCACTGAAAAGCGTACTATCCCCTTGTATTAAAGTAGGGTAAATATGGCTTAATACTAAAGTATGTAAGCTCTTTTCCATGTTAGCTTGTGAAGAAGATAAAATAAAAGCTCCCCCCTCCTGCTGTAATTGCTGTAAATACTTCAGTAATGCTTTGTTATTGCGCAAATAATAAAGCGCTCCATCATCCTCAAATAGCGGTGTAATTTGTAAGTTTATAGGAATGTTATAGTGCTTTAATTGTTCTACTACTTTCTTTAACTTCACAACATCCGTTTCCATATTAATATCTGTTAAGACAATAAATGCAGGATGTATATCGGGAGTTGAAAGTTGCAATAAATCACCCAATATGGAAGGCCAGTCATATATGACAGGCGATGATTGTATAACTTTCCCGATATAAGACCAATTGCTGTCCCTTTCTTTCATAACAAAAGGGAAGTCTGCATTAAAAGAAGATGCCATCACTTTCACTTCAGCATGATCAGGTGGGGTTATCGCGTTCCATTCCAGAGGCCTTTCTAGCATATGTTCACCGATTTTTCGTAGTGCTACCGTCTTTCCCGAGTGCCACTGCGCAAATGGAGCCAGTTGTTCGATATTATCCCCTATCGCAACAGCTTGTCCTTGAAATTCATTGAACGCTCGTAATGCTTCATCTGGTAGTTGCATTTTATAGCCATTGAACAAGACAATGCGCTTATAAACAGCCAATGTATCTTCTTGAATATTTTCAATTGGTATGACATCTACATCTGTATAAGCTGCTAACATTTCACGTAGAATTTGTACTTCTTCATCTACTTGTCGATCGCTCGTTACATAAATAAGGGCAATATCTTTGCCATCTGCACTCGCTTGATAATGCTGAGGCATCGCAAACAAATAAGAAAGGCCAATAAAGACGAGTATGCCAATTTTAAAGCGCACTTGATCTCATCTCCCTTTCCATCTCTGCTAATAAATCATCAAAGCTTTGATCCATCTGTGGTGTATAAGTAAAATAACTTGTTTTATAGCTAAGGGTCACCCAACGCTTATTTAATAATTGGTGGTTTTTCAATGCTTGATCCAACTTATCGTAAATGATGTCAATGTATTGTTCTGAAGTATCAATTAATAAAATGGCCAAATAATTTTCACGATAACGAAATTTTTTATCTGTTTGTCGAACAGATTGTTGTATTTTTTCCGCCAGTTGCTTCCATAAATACTGTGCTTCTTTGAAACCATAAAGCTTTTTAAACTTCTCATAGTTTTCAAGCTTTAGCATGATAAATACAAAAGTATGTTGATGGCGATCCGCTCTGCGCATTTCTTCATTTACAATGACATGCATTCGTGATTCATTTTCAAAACCAGTTTCAACATCTATCGCTACAAAGTTTTTGACATCTCGTTGTAAGTTTTTTATATAGTTTTCTTGTGCGCTCAATAATTCATGTATCTTTCCAGCACATAATACGAGAAGTAATAATACTACACCGTATGCCAAAAATAACTGCATGGAAAATGCTTTACTTAACATAGCTACTGATTCTGTCATCCCAATATATAGTAATGTGGAGCCGCTAATAAAAATAAATAGTAAACTACTAATTAGCCCTGTAACTGTTCCCCTCCAAAGCGTGATGATGACTAAAAGTAGCAGAAAGATATATAATAATAAGCTTTCACTATCTTTGTTTAGTAAAAAATAGGATGGTAATTGTAGAAGCAAAATAAGTAAAATTGCGTAAAGAAATATCGCCTTATTCCATTTTATTGCTGTTCGCATCGTCAACCTCTCTTTCCGCCAAAAGTGGTAATAAATTATCAAAAATATGCGTCGCTTTCGTTTGCGGGTCTACATAGCCTGAATTTGCTTTCACTTTGAGCGATTCCATTTTCTGATAAAATTGCGCTGCCATTTCATCGTTATGGATTTCCAACATATAACAAGTAGCTAATGCGTACACGGCAGGTGATTCGAATGGAACAGCTGGTTCACCTGTTTTCGCATCATAGCGACCGTATAATTTTTCATCTCTACTATATAAAGACAGCAACCAGTTGGAAAAATCCTTTGTTTCCAAACCGACAGTAGCACTATGGTAAGCCGTATACAATTGATCAATCATATGTAACTCTGTATCATATTCGTAGCTTTTTGTTACAACATCATAATATTTCGGAAAATAACCCACTTTCGCTTTTGGTGCGTTCGCTAAAATAGCTAATTGATGCTTTAGTTGCGCTTTCGAGATTAGTTTGTATTGTCGCATTTGGGAAAGAGCTGAAGGCATAATATAGCTTAACGTTATAGTGTTAGCTTGTTGATGTGTATGGACATCCACATAGTCAACAAAGGTATTTTCTAGCATTCCGTATTTTACGAGGTTCTTGCCCAATGTCTTACCTAATGCAATATACCGTTTGTCATTCCATTTTTCTCCTGCTTCCATTAGCGCTTGAATAATTCTAAAATCATCAATCAGTGCGTTAACAGATGCTTGTTTTTTTCCATCAATTCGCCAGACAATAAATTTTTTTTCTAAAAAATAATCATTTATTACCTCAAACTGTTCATTAAAACGAACTTGATCATCTTTTTCGAGTAAATAGGTCAACCATAATCCGACTGATTCAGATAAATAGACATTCTTTTGTTGTGTTAAATCAGTACGTAATAGCTTATCTTTTGTCATAAGCTTATCGATAACAAACTGCTCGGTAGATGAAATCGGTTTCTTCATTATCTTCTCATTCCCTTGTGAACAGCTCATCAAAACAAACACTAGGATGAATATGACTAAAATACTATTCTTAAATTTATTTGTAATAATATGTCACCTCCACTAAGACTAAACACCGCAATTTCCCGCTGTAATTATCGAATAATATTATAACAGTAATCATAATAAATACATCTAAACAATTTCTAAACAATGAGAGCAATGCTGTTACCTTAGACATTGTTATCCCCTAAAAAAAATAGTACAAACCATTTTCATGGCTTGTACTATTCTTTGCGTCATACAACATGTTATTTAACTGGTACTACTGAACCTTTCCATTCCTTCACGATGAAGTCTTGGATTTCTTTTGATTTTAATACTTCTAATAACTTTTTAATTTCTGGTTTATTTTCATCACCAGCGCGTACTGCAATGATATTAACATATGGAGATTCTTTATCTTCTAGCTCAATTGCATCTTCAATAGGGTTTAGACCATTATCAATTGCGTAGTTAGAGTTGATAAGAACAGCATCGCCTTCTTCGTTTTCAAACATTTGCACAAGTAATTCTGGTGCAGTATTTGCATCGAATTTAAAGTCTTTCGGATTTTCAACAATATCTTTAATTTCTGCTGCTGTTTTGTCGATACCATCTTTTAATTTAATTAAGCCTTTTGCTTCTAATAATGACAGCATACGACCGTGGTCTGCAACTGAGTTCGATAATAAAATTGTTGCACCTTTAGGTAGCTCTTCAAGAGATTTATATTTTTTAGAGTAAATACCGATTGGCTCGATATGAACGCCACCAGCGTTAACAAAATCATAGCCATTATCTTTAATTTGTTGCTCTAGGTAAGGAATATGTTGGAAATAGTTTGCTTCAATTTCACCTGAATCTAAATCTTGGTTAGGTAGTACATAATCTTGGTATTTTTGAATATCTAAATCAATACCTTCTTTAGCTAAAATCGGTTTTGCTTTTTCTAAAATTACTGCGTGAGGTGTGTTCGATGCACCAATTTTTAATGTTACGTTTTCTGCTGTATCTGCACTACCTTCTGTTTTATCGCCAGAACCTGCTTCGTCTTTGTTACCAGCACCACAAGCTGCTAAAGCTAATACAAGTACTGATAAAAATAATCCTGCTAATAACTTTTTCATTTGTCTACACTCCCTTTATATTGTTCAATATGTTAGCGGTCAATAACCGGTGTAACCTGTTTAACGTTTGTCTGTTTTCGTTGTAATCATATCGCCAATCCATTGAATGATAAATACGACTACTAATATGAGAATAGTCGCCATTAATGTCACATCTTGGCGATTACGTTGGAAGCCATCTAAGAACGCTAAGTTTCCTAGACCACCAGCGCCGATAATACCAGCCATCGCTGTATAGCCAACAAGTGCTACAGCTGTAACTGTAATTCCTGAAATAAGTGCCGGTAATGATTCTGGAATGAGCACTTTCCATATAATCGTAGATGTTTTAGCACCCATCGAGCGTGCCGCTTCAATAACACCTTTATCAATTTCTCGTAATGCAATTAAAACCATTCGCGCATAAAATGGTGCAGCACCGATAATGAGTGCAGGTAGAGCTGCATTTGCTCCTCGAATTGTCCCAAGTAAAAACTTTGTAAATGGTATTAATAAAATAATTAATACGATAAATGGTATTGATCGGAATATATTGACGACCGATCCTGTTAAAAAGTTAACCATCTTATTTGCCCATAGTTGGTTGGGACTTGTTAAAAAGAGGATTATGCCAATGGCTAAACCAAGGATAAATGTAACGACTGTGGACAGCGTAGTCATATAAAGTGTTTCATATGTTGCGGACCACATTTTTTCCCAATCGACATTCGGAAAGAGACTAGTTAGCATTTGCAATCACCTCCGTTTGTACTTCAACTGTATTTAAATAACTTAAAGCTGCAGCTACATTTGCCTCTGTGCCATCAATTTGCACAATTAATGTGCCATATGCGCCGTTTTTCGTTTGCGAAATATTGCCATGGACAATACTTATTTCTACATCAAACTGCTTCACTAAATGTGATATAACCGGCTGTTCTGTTTTTTCACCTACAAAAACAAGCTTCACAAGTTGTCCTGTCGGATAATTTATTCTTAGCTGTGCCACTGTCTCCTGCGTTTCCTTATTATCGGTAATTTGAGAAACGAATTTTTTCGTAATGGCTGCCTGCGGAGCTTGGAACACCTGCAATACTTCACCACGCTCTACTATTTCCCCAGCTTCCATTACCGCCACACGATGACAAATTTTGCGGATAACATGCATTTCATGGGTAATTAACACAATAGTTAAGCCTAAACGCTCATTAATATCAACAAGAAGATCAAGAATCGCATCCGTTGTTTCAGGATCCAGTGCTGATGTCGCTTCATCACATAATAATACTTCCGGATTGTTAGCAAGCGCTCGTGCTATCCCAACACGTTGCTTTTGACCACCTGATAGCTGTGAAGGATACGCCTTGTCACGACCTTCTAATCCAACAAGTGCAATAAGCTCTTTGACGCGTGCCTCTCGCTCTTTCTTTGCAACCCCTGCAATTTCTAATGGGAAGGCGATGTTTTCTGCAACAGTTCTAGACCAAAGTAAGTTAAAATGTTGGAAAATCATACTTACTTTTTGTCTGGCATCACGTAACTTTTGTCCTTTTATAGAAGAAAATTCTTGGTTGTTGACTTTCACGGTACCTGTTGTTGGCTTTTCTAAACCGTTTAATAAACGAATCATCGTACTTTTACCAGCACCACTATAGCCGATAATGCCAAAAATTTCACCTTTGTTTATCGTAAGATTGACATCTTTGACAGCAGTTAATTCGCCATTTGCGGTTTTGTATTTCTTCGTTATATTTTGCAGCTGTATCATAGCGAATACTCCTTTTCTTATATAAAAAACCCCTTCACTCATGGACAAGTAGAAGGGGTCACGTACTTTTATACGCTAAACCGTTCTCTCATCTTTCAAAGATAAATCTTTGAGTGATTTGGCACCTTTTCACATACGTGATGGTTGCCGGGCTTCATAGGGCACTTCCCTCCGCCACTCTTTATAAGAGTTCGATATATTTAATGTTTTTTAATATATTTGTTACTTTACCACGCTAGCAAAGTTCAGTCAATTGATTTTTTTAACAATTCGTATAAAAATGGTACGGATTGAAAAGCATACACTTTTTCGCTCACTTTACCTCCATCACTCACGAGTAAACAAGGTACACTTTCGATTTGAAAATCATAAGCGATTTGCTCTAAAAAATTAATATTTGCCTTGCCGATTTTAAGCTGTGGCAATAACTGTTCAATAATATCCATCATTTTGGATGCAACGGCACATGTTCCGCACATCGGTGTATATAAATAAAAGGCAGTTTTTTCGCCAGATTTTACAGCCGTTTCCCACTGCTCTTTTGTCCATTCTTCCATTGTTTCACGCAACCTTACAAAATATATTCATTATGGATGGAAAAATGCGCGCGCAATAAAATTGTTGCCAGCACTTTCCTCGGTGTTGTTTCCACTTCTTTATAAGTAGGCATTGTCCGTAGATGCTCAGCCTCTGGATAATGTCTGTCCATTAATGCTCGGAGTTTATCTCCAGATGCATCTGCATCAAAAAATGTATATAGCTCACAGCCCTCATATGGGTCTAGTAATTCTTCTAATTGATGCACACCAATTGTACCATTCGTACAAAGTATTGTAACATCTTCACTCAAAATAGGTTCAATTTGAAGCTTATCCGAACGGCCTTCCACAATTAAACATTTCCCTTCGAACATCACGCCACCCCCATTTAGACAGTTATCTTACTATGCTTTGACCTACATGTTTGTAGCTTTGCCATTTGGACAACATTACTATTCATTATACTGACGAGGCACTAAAGTATTCAGCGCTCTAGACCTCAACTCGTTTACTAGCTGAATAAAACGAACCGATTATATAATAAAAAACGCCGGTAGATTGTCCGACGTTTTTCTATTATAGGCTTGTTTATTCTGCAATTAATTCTTCGTATTGTTCTGCAGTCATAAGGTTTTCAATCTCTGATGCATCAGCAGGCTCGACTACGATCATCCATGCTTTTTCATATGGTGATTCATTTACGAACTCTGGGCTATCTTCTAAGTCTGCATTTACTTCCACTACAGTACCTGAAATTGGTGCGTATAATTCTGATACAGTTTTAACTGATTCTACGCTTCCGAATGGATCATCTGTTTTGATTTCGTCGCCAACTTGTGGAAGTTCAACGAAAACGATATCTCCTAATTCTGATTGTGCAAAATGTGAAATACCGATACGTACTTTACCATCTTCTAATTTTACCCATTCGTGTTCTTCAGAGTAACGTAAGTCTTTAGGTGTGCTCATGCCAAAAACCCCTCCATAAATATGTAATATATTCACTTTCAGTGTGCCATACTTCTTTCATAAAAACAAGGATAAAAGCGGTTATTTCCAAGCTTGTTCAAATTCTGTTTCTTTAAAACCTAACGTTACTTTTTTTCCATCCGTAACAATTGGGCGTTTAATCAACATTCCGTCAGAAGCAAGTAATGAAAGTTGTTCATCTTCAGGTATTTCCGCCAGTTTATCCTTCAACCCAAGCTCACGATATTTCATGCCAGATGTGTTAAAAAACTTCTTCAGCGGCTGTCCACTCGCTTGCCAAATAGCCTTTAATTGTTCTTTCGTAGGTGCTTGTTCAACAATGTGTACCTCTTCGTATGAAACGCCATTGTCGTTTAACCACTTCTGTGCTTTTTTACAAGTTGTACATTTAGGATAATGGATTAGTTGAATCATATTTGTAGGCTCCTCTGCTATCATTTCCTGTAGTATACCATCATCCCTAGCATGAGCCAAAATGAAACAATTTTAGTTTTATAATTGTTTGAGTGCCTGGCACTTTTGAATAGATACGGTGCATATTATCGGCTCCTATTCCGTCCTGCAAAATTCAGAATTGTTTGAGTGCCTGGCACATACATAAAAAAGGACCTAGCTACTTTTAGTAAGTAGCTAGGTCAAAAATTGAATTGAATTATACGATGAATTTTTCCGCTTCGATTAGTTTAACAGAAGCTTCACGTTTTTTAGCTATTAGGTTATACGGATTGTTGCGTGTTAGTTTGCGTAGCGCAGATAATGTCATACGTGCAGCATCGCCATCTGCTGAAGCAAGAATCGTATCTTTTGCCTCTTTTTCAATTTCTGCAAATGCTTCTTGGCAGAAAATTTGTGTGTAAAGTAGTTTTTGTTGCGATTTTTCTGCTCCTTCGCGCGCAATCGCTTTTTCTGTACGTAACACAGCAGACTCCATAGCGAATAATTGGTTCGCAATATTGGCGATATTCACTAACACTTCTTGCTCTTGGTCAAGCTTCGCTCCATAGCGTTGTGCTGCCATACCAGCTGCTAACACAGCAATTTTCTTCGCGTTTTTCACAAGATATTTTTCTTGTGCTAGCGGCTCTGTGCCTACTTCTTCAGGCATCATCATAAGCAGCTCTTGTTGTAAGTTCTGTGCAACTTGCAATAATGGCAATTCGCCTTTTAATGCTTTTTTCATAAATGTGCCAGGTACGATCATGCGGTTAATTTCATTTGTTCCTTCGAAAATGCGGTTAATTCGGGAGTCACGATAAATGCGCTCCACTTCATATTCTGCCATAAAGCCATAGCCACCATGTAATTGCACCGCTTCATCCGCGATATAATCTAAAGTTTCCGACCCAAACACTTTTGCAATCGAACATTCAATCGCATATTCAGCAATGGCATTAGCAATGACTTTTCCTTGCTTTTGTTCTTCAGGGCTCAGCTGGCTTAAACGATCTTCGAATAAACCAACTGTACGATAATTTAGTGATTCTGACGCATATAATTGAGACGCCATTGTCGATAGTTTTTCTTTCGTTAAATTGAAATCAGAAAGCTTTGTTTTAAATTGTTGACGTTGGTTCGTATATTGTATTGCTAGTTCTAATGCACGTTTAGAACCACCGATTGTTCCTACACCTAATTTATAGCGACCGATATTTAAAATGTTAAAGGCAATGACGTGCCCACGCCCTACTTCACCTAGAAGATTTTCAACAGGTACTTCTGCATCCTCAAGCACTAATGTACGAGTGGATGAAGATTTAATACCCATTTTCTTTTCTTCAGGCCCAACAGAAACACCATTGTACGCACGTTCAACGATAAATGCTGAGAATTTGTCGCCATCGATTTTTGCGTATACTACAAAGACATCCGCAAAACCAGCGTTCGTAATCCATTGTTTTTCACCGTTTAATACATAATGAGTTCCAGCTGCATTGAGCTTGGCTGTCGTTTTAGCACCTAGTGCATCTGAACCTGAACCTGGCTCTGTTAATGCATAAGCAGCAATTAATTCACCTGAAGCTAGCTTTGGTAAATACTTTTGCTTTTGGTCATCGTTCCCGAAAAGCACAATCGGTAATGAACCGATTCCAACATGTGCACCATGTGTAATCGAGAAGCCACCAGCTACAGACATTTTTTCTGCGATTAACGCAGAAGATACTTTATCTAATCCAAGACCTTGATATTCTTCCGGTACATCTGCCGCTAATAAACCAAGCTCACCAGCGCTTTTTAGTAAACGTACTGAATGCTCGAACTCATGATGCTCTAAATTTTCAACGACAGGTAATACTTCATTTGCCACATACTCTTCCGTTGTTTTGGCAATCATTTTATGCTCATCTGTAAAATCTTCTGGAGTAAATACGCGGTCTAAAGCCACGTCCTCAATAATAAATCCGCCGCCTTTAATGAAATCTGTTGTTTTTTCTGTCATATCCAATTCCTCCTTATTTTACGGTGCCAGGCACTCATACAATTCACAATTTTCAAAACAATTACTACAACTTATAAAATTTCAAATACCCCAGCAGCACCCATACCGCCGCCAATACACATTGTGACAACACCATATTTTTTGCCTTGACGCTTTAACTCGTGAATTAGCTTCAATGTTAAAATTGCACCAGTTGCGCCAAGCGGGTGTCCTAAGGCAATGGCACCACCATTCACATTGACTTTCTCTTGATCAATGCCTAAATGACGCACTACTTGTAATGACTGTGAAGCAAACGCTTCGTTAATTTCCCACAAATCAATATCCTCTATTGATAAACCGGCAATTTCAAGCGCTTTTGGTACAGCTACAATTGGTCCGATGCCCATCACTTCTGGTGGAACGCCGCCAACCGCAAAGCCTAAAAACTTCGCCATCGGTGTCAGTCCTTGCTTTTCTGCTTCCGCACGATCCATTACAAGAACAGCTGCTGCGCCATCAGAAGTTTGAGAAGCATTCCCTGCTGTAACGCTCCCTTTTACATGGAAAGCAGGACGAAGTTTCGCTAAACCTTCAACAGATGTTCCAGGACGTACCCCCTCATCGACACTGAAAGTAAATTTTTTCACTTGTAATTTATTGTTGTCATCCACATAATGTTGTTCCACTTCAATAGGAACAATCTCATCATTAAATTTACCTTCTTTGATTGCTTTCTCTGCAAGCATATGCGAGCGTACAGCAAATGCATCTTGATCTTCACGGCTGACATTGTACTGACGTGCTACTTCCTCTGCTGTATGCCCCATCCCCATATAATATTGCGGTGCAGTTTCAGCTAATGTTGGATTTAAGCGCGGTGTATTCCCTACCATAGGTACCATACTCATGGATTCCACTCCGCCAGCAAGAATGGCCTTAGAATGACCAAGCATAATACGTTCTGCTGCATAGGCTATTGCTTGTAAACCTGAAGAACAAAATCGGTTAATTGTCAGGGCAGGTGTCGTATCCGGTAGCCCTGCAAGCGCTCCAATACTACGTGCGACATTCATACCTTGCTCTGCTTCTGGCATTGCACAGCCTAAAATTAAGTCATCGACAGGACCTTCATAGCCCGCTCTTTTCAATGTTTCTTTGACAACTGCTGCCCCAAAATCATCTGGTCTTACCGTTGCTAATGAACCTTTTTTCGCTTTTCCAATAGGAGTTCGTGCTCCTGCTACAATTACGGCTTCATGCATCGTCTAAATCCCCCTTTGTTTCATGTGCAAACATTTTAGTCTCGTTAGTTACGAAGTGGTTTCCCTTTTAATAACATGTGTTGCATTCTTTGTTGTGAAAGCGGATCTGCCACTAAGCTGAGGAATGCTTCACGTTCTAAGTTTAATAAGTATTGCTCATCTACTAATGTGCCATATGGAACTTTGCCGCCCGCAATGACATAAGCTAACTTCTTCGCAATTTTCAAATCATGCTCACTAATTAAACCTGATTCAAACATCCCTTGCGCACCGATTAATAACGTACCGTAGCCCGATGCACCGACAACAGGTACTTTCGTTGGCACTGGTGGTTGGTAGCCTGCTTCATAAAGTGCTAAAGCCGCTTGCTTTGCATCATAAATTTGGTGATCTGCATTGACTGAAATACCATCTGCAAAATCGAGGAAGTTATTATCGCGCGCTTCCTCACCTGAAGTTGAAACTTTCGCCATCGCAATTGTTTCGAATACTTTATTGGCAATATGTTGATAGTCCACTTCAACGCCATTCGGTAATCCTTTTAAGAACTTTTGGTAAAGCGCTTTATTACCGCCACCTCCAGGAATTAAACCAACACCGACTTCTACTAAGCCCATATACGTTTCCATCGTCGCTTGGATATGTGCAGCAGGTAAGCATACTTCAGCGCCCCCACCTAATGTCATAGCGAACGGTGCAGCTACTACTGGCTTGCTTGAATATTTTATTTTTTGCATCGCATCTTGGAATGCTTTAATTACAAAGTCTAGTTCAAAAATGTTATCATCCTGCGCTTCTACTAAAATCATGCCTAAGTTAGCACCGACACAGAAGTTTTTCCCTTGGTTTCCGATCACCAAGCCTTTATAATTTGCTTCCACTTCATCTATTGCATAATTAATCATTTGAATAATATCTAAACCAATCGCATTTGATTGGGAATGGAACTCAAGTAATGCAATGCCGTCCCCTATATCTATTAAGCTAGCACCTGTATTGGACTTAATAACGCCATGTTTTTTCTTATAGCGCTTTAAATTAATTTCTTTTTCATTAACCGGGACTTTTACGTATTGTGAACCGTTGTAATACGCTACGTCTCCATCTAGTTCTGAATAAAATGAAGTAAAGCCTTTTGCTAACATATCTTTCACAAATACAGGAACATCAAGACCTTCCGCTTCCATTTTAGCAACTGATTCTGTTACATCAATGGCATCCCAAATTTCAAAAGGACCTTGTTGCCAGCCGAAGCCCCATTTCATGGCATTATCTATTGCCACAATATCATCAGCAATTTCACCGTGTAACTGTGCAGAGTATATTAATGTAGGGGCAAAAATCCCCCATAATAGTTCACCTGTGCGGTCTTTCGCATATGTTAATGCTTTTACTTTATTAGCTAATCCACGCGTTTGTTTCGCCATTTCAAGTGAAGGAGTTTGTAATTTTTTTGCAGGACTATATGCTAATGTAGTTGGATCAATTTCTAAAATTTCTTTTCCTTGCTTTAGGAAGAAACCTTGCCCAGACTTAGCACCGAGCCAGCCGTTTGTAACCATTTTTTGTAGAAACTCCGGTACTGCAAATACTTGCTGTTCCTCACCCGTTGTTTGGTCATAGACGTTTTTTGCCACATGGATAAATGTATCTAAGCCGACAACATCTAATGTACGGAAAGTAGCGGATTTCGGACGACCAATCAGTGGACCTGTCACAGAATCTACTTCGCCAACTGAATAGCCACCTTTCATCATTTCCTGTAAAGTAACGAGCAGACCGTATGTGCCTATACGATTGGCAATAAAGTTTGGTGTGTCCTTAGCTAAGACGACGCCTTTGCCGAGAATGTCCTCACCGAATTTTTTCATAAAGTCTACAACTTCCGGTGCAGTTGTCGTTGCTGGGATGACTTCAAGTAATTTTAAATAACGCGGAGGATTGAAGAAGTGCGTCCCTAAAAAATGCTTTTGGAAATCTTCTGAACGTCCTTCTGCCATTGCATTAATACTAATACCGGATGTATTGGAACTAATAATCGTACGAGGTGTACGTACCGCATCAATTTTTTCATATAAACTTTGTTTAATCGCTAAATTTTCAACAACTACTTCTATAATCCAATCTACATCTTTCAGTTTGTCTAAATCGTCTTCAAAGTTCCCTACCGTCAGTAGTGATAATTTTTTCTTAGAAGTAAGTGGTGCTGGCTTTTGCTTAACTAACTTTTGAAGAGCACCATTCACAAAGCGATTTCTTACAGCTGGATGTGTTAATGTAAGACCCTTTGCTTCCTCCTCTTTCGTCAGTTCCTTTGGTGCAATGTCTAATAATAATGTTGGAATACCGATGTTTGCTAAATGTGCAGCAATTCCAGAACCCATTACCCCAGAACCTAGAACAGCCGCCTTTTTAATGTTATAAGTCACAAGCAATTCCCCCTTTTTCTTCCATTGAATGAATAGCCATTCATTTTTTGTCCAAAAAAAATCAACATCTCTCTTTGGTGTTTTTTTGCATAGATTTTAACGCTTTCCCCATTTCTAATGAAGGCTCATATGCTTCACTAACGCGCAATATCTGAGGCAGTCACCAAAGACGTATTAGCACTCAGATGGATTTCACTCCGAAACATCTTGAGAGAAGTTTGCCACTGAATGGTAATAAAAACTACTTTTTCTGCTTTTAGTGTAGATTATTTTGTCTAAATTAGCAATCTTTTTTCTTTATTTATTTTTGCACTATACAACTTTTTTTGTTTTTTACGAGCGAAAATCAAACAATAAGTAGCGTCTCTCTATCCCAAACAGAAAACTTTCAGGATGGAGAAAAAATGTGTAGAATGGAAAGCAAGGAGAGTGAAATACGAATGAAAACAATTACTACTGCTGAACAATTTAATGAGCTTATCTCTGGTGACCAAAAAGTACTTGTAAAATTTTATGCTGGATGGTGCCCTGATTGCACGCGCATGAATATGTTTATCGATCCAATTATTGAAGAGTACAACCAATTTGATTGGTACGAGCTTAACCGTGACGAGCTGCCAGAAATCGCTGATAAATATGATGTAATGGGTATTCCAAGCTTATTAATTTTCCAAAACGGTGAAAAATTAGCACACTTACATAGTGCAAACGCTAAAACACCACAGCAAGTGACTGAGTTTTTAGCTGCTCAGCAATAATAAACAAGAAAGAAAAAGTGTTAGATTGACTACCATCAATCTAACACTTTTTTGCAATGCTGTTGTTATGCGCTACGTCGGATGTTTGCGCTAACTCGCTGCTTGCGCGCGGAATACACCGCCTAACGTGCTGTGCCTTCTGAGCACGTGTCACCACACTTGCTAGCAACAACATGCACGTGTACTCTTTTTCTTACTTATGTTAACGAAAGGTGTAAGCATAAGACGTTCAATAATTTATCAGTACTTTTCCGAAGGGAGCCATTTATGAAACAGCAATTGTCGTTACAAGGAAAATCACAATACGATTCATCCATTGCACCTCATTATCGTAACTCTGCCTGCGGGCCGACAACCATTCATGTTATCCTGCAGTACTTTGACACGTCTGCCCCATCAGTAAACGAGCTTTATCAAAAACTCGGTGGCACAAAAATTGGTTTGTTTAAATGGCGTTTGCTTTATAATCTTCGAAAACTGTTACCGACATGGGATATACGCAGCTGTACATTAAAAGAGGCGCTGCAAGAAATCGATGCAGGACGCCCCGTAGCTATGCGTTTTGACCGTTATTTTAGCCTACAATGGTTCAATAAAAAATCTACTTTTGCTTATCATTGGGTACCACTTATAGGCTATGAAGTTCACAATGATAAGCTATTGCTCATGTTCCACGATAATGGCGGCCAAAACCGTGAGAGTCAAATTCGTACTGCTCTTTATCAAAATAACGCAAAAGTATTACAATTCGTTAAAATAGCGCCTAAATAAGGGCGTACAATGAACGAGCCTGCTTGGCAATCAGTGTATAGCCGCGTTGTTCGATCGCTTTAATTGTCTGCTGCTCATAGTTTGGTACTATTAACTGGGCAAAATCTGCTTCAATCGGTACATTCGTTTGAATCGTTGCAAGTTCGTGTGAGAGCTTCAGCATTTCAAGATTTTCTTTAATTTTCGTACGTTGACCAGGCTTTAATTCCTCTATGGAATTGATGACATTGTCAATTGAGCCGTAGTTTTGAATAAGTGTTAATGCCTGCTTTGGACCAATGCCCTTAACACCAGGATAGCCATCACTCGTATCTCCCATAAAAGCTTTTACTTGTGCAAATTGTATCGGTTCAATACCATACTCTTCTTTAAAGCGTCCATGTGTATACAAATCATACTCTGTGTACCCTTTTTTCGTAAAAGCAATTTGCGTTGTAGGATTTAGCAATTGCAATAAATCTTTGTCACCGCTAATAACCGTAATATCAGCTTCATCTTGCCATTTTGTAATCATCGAGCCGATTAAATCATCCGCTTCCATACCGACAACACCGAAGTTTTGCCAGCCTATTAGTTCCGATAAGTTTTTAGCCATATCGAATTGCGGTAGCATTTCCTCTGGTGGTGCAGGGCGATTGGCCTTATAGCCATCATATAATTCATTGCGGAATGTTTGTGCACCCATATCCCAGCAAATAGCTAAATGAGTTGGTCGCATAATTGATTGTGCCGTCAATACGTGGCGCACAAATCCTTGCGCACCATTCGTAGGTGTGCCATCTTGTAAACGAATAAAATGCCCCATTGCAGCTGAGGCAAAAAAAGAACGAAATAACAATGCCATGCCATCGACAATGAGCAATTTTGGTTTTATAGTCATAATAAAAAATCCTCTCTAATCCATTATCCTATTATCTAAAGCGTAATAAGCATTGTTCTATTATAGCAAATTATTACTAACTTCTCTGTTATTTATGACCGGAACCTATTGCATACTTGAGCCAATTATTGAACCTATTGCCATTCAGCTTGGACAACCATCTTACCCTACCACTCGCACGCCTTTTTTCCAAACCTTTTTCACATGATTAACACCGAAAATATAGTGCAACTTTTGATGGTTATGGACATCCCATAGTACGACATCCGCTTGCTTTCCTACTTCTATTGAGCCAACGCGATCTTCAATTTGCAACGCACAAGCCGCATTATATGTGGCAGCACATAAGCTTTCTGCCGGGGTCATTTTCATGGTAATACACGCTAAGTTCATCACTAGTGGGAGCGAAATCGTTGGGGAAGACCCTGGGTTACAATCAGTCGAAATCGTGACAGGCACACCTGCGTCAATAATGTCTCGCGCACGTGCTGGTTTTTCTCCTAAATACAATGCTGTGGCTGGTAATAAGCACGCCATCACACCCGATTTAGCAAGCTCTTCGATCCCATCATCTGACACTTTTAATAAATGCTCGGCAGATATCGCGCCTACTTTTGCCGCAACATGCGCACCTTGATTTTCTGCAATTTCATCGGCATGTATTTTGGGGATAAGCCCCTGTGCCTTACCCGCCAATAAAATACGTTGTGCTTGCTCTGGTGTAAAAACATCTACTTCACAAAAAACATCGATAAATTTCGCAAGATTTTCTTGCACGACTGCAGGTATCATTTCGTTTATGACTAAATCAACATAATGCTCTGGATTGTCTCGATATTCCTCTGGCACTGCATGTGCGCCCATAAAGGTTGGTACTATATCCATTGGATGCTTTTTTTGCAAACGTTGCATAACCCGTAATTGCTTTAACTCATTTTCTACATCTAAGCCGTAGCCACTTTTACTTTCCAATGTTGTGACACCATGCTGTAAAAATAAGTCCAAGCGTCTCGTCGTTTGATTGAAAATATGCTCCTCTGTCAACGAGCGCACTTTTCGAGTTGTTGCATGAATACCTCCTCCAGCATTCATAATGTCCATATAGCTCGCACCTTCTAAACGCATCTCAAATTCATGTTCACGGCTACCGCCAAAAACGACATGGGTATGCGGATCAATTAATCCAGGCGTGACAATTTTCCCCGTTGCATCTACAATTTCCGCTTCCTCTGCACGTGGTAAATATTTCAAAATCATATCACGTGTCGTGCCGAGATCTTGTATAACACCATCTTCAATCCACACGCTTCCTCCTTCGATAATCCCGAGTTCTCGCATTTCTTCGCGTATACGGGGGCCCTTCTTATCACTTGCAAGCGTCACTAATTGAGAAATATTTTGAATCCAAATCGGTTTTTGTTGCTTTTGCGTCATCCCTAACTCCCCTTTGTCTATGTATAAACGCATACTGCATCTGCTTCACTGCCCATACATTTTAGAAGGCGACCACTCTATCACGCCTTATAGTAAGCAACTTACATCTTCGTCATACACAGGTAATTTCCCTTTTATTCACATAAATTTTTCTGAAAACAAAAAAGCAATAACACTCTATTCAGAAATGTTATTGCTTACTTTACATAGCATGGCGACCTCATGCATGGAATAGCTTTGGAATTGATAATCTTTCTGTAGTTGTTGATAATATTGCAAAAGCTCCTCAAGCATCGCCAAGTTTTTTTCTGTATGTTTGCCAAAGTTATGCGGATGCCACCACAAATGATAAAAAGCCCCTTCCTTTGCAGCAGCAAGCATACCTTCTTTAATTCGTTGTATCTTGCGTTTTTCAAATGCGCGCAACAGACTGTTATATGGTCTTAAAAATGCACTCGCTCGAACATTAATAAATGCATGCTCCTTCATCTCTTCTAGTCGTACCATATGATTGCCAGTTAAATTCACATAACTATCCAGCCATTTTCTAGGACCTAATGTTAGGCGATCTTTTTTTGTGAATTTTTTCGGACTGTATAATTCATGTAGCTCATTGCCTCTATAGCAAACAAATCCTGCCTGTTGGCAAGCTGCAAAATAGTCTTCGTTCACTTGATTACGTGGAAAAACGATTGACTTCATCGGTTCAATATAACCATCACAAATTGTACGCATTGCGTGTAAATCCGCACTGAAGTCCATTGCTGTTTGTCCACTTTCTAAACAATAAAAATGGGAAAACGTATGACTACCAATTTCCTGATGTGGCGTATCGATAATTTTTTCTATTAACGATTTACCAAAGTGTAAAGGGTCCTCTTGCTCATTTTCCCCAACTTTCACAAGTTGTGAATGAGCTGCATAGCGCATCTGTTTATATTTCACTGGAATGCCTCGCAAGTAGTGAGCCATTTCTCCCTTGGATTCTGCAAACAATAAGCCTACCGTAGCCCATGTCGCATGAATTTCGTATTTCTTAAACAGCATCAGGATTTTCGGTAAAGCTTGTCGTACACCATATAAATTTTTATTATATTGCCCATGCCTAAATGTATCATGGACACCCCAATTCAGCTCAAAATCCAATGAAATAACTAAACCTCCGTGATTTTTGTTGCTTGCTATTTTCTCCACTTTTGCACGCCCAATAACAACGCACTCATTTTCGATTGTGCGATGTAGCCCGAATAGACGTTAACAACTTGTCCACCGAAGCTCAATTTAAATTGACGAATCGTTTCGACATTTGTTAGCTCGCCCATATCATACAACGTAAATCCCTGCTGCTTTAAATACATTAAATTATGCCATAATAAAAATCGATTGGCATAACGTATAGGGCGATTTAACTGTGCAGGCAACGCTAAAGCATTGCATGTCGCTACATAATAGGACATCGCTTTTTGTGCATGGACAATATCCAGTCGATAGCATAATGTTTGTCCACAAACACTCCGTACTTCTGACAATAGCAAAGCATTTTTTTGATTTAAAAGCGCGATGGCTTCCATTTGAGATTTAGTAATTTGCTCAATTTTTTTCCTTTTAGCAAAATCATTATAAAATTGCTGAAAAGCTCGTAAGTTTTCATCCGAAGGCTCTTTATATAAAAATACTTGATATTCCTCTTCCTGTGCACGGCGTAGCAGTTTTCGATTGTTTTTCGAAAGTGCTGAATACATCGCGTACTCATAACCTGTTAAGGGGATATGAACCGCCTCACGCTTCGCAAGCTTACGGCTCGGGACAAGTGAATGTGTGTGACAAACTAGCTTCATGGACTGTCGAGTATTTGCTAGCTTTTCTGCAAAATAAATATGCTGCATCGCGATATTCCATCGCTTACTTCTAATGGATAGAATGAACATCGCCCCCATTCTCTGTGTAATTTTCTACATGATTGCGCTCATAACGAGCACATTTAAAATGCTTCATTCGAGAAATACGTTTATAGCCGATTTGCTGCAGACGTTTGCGTTTTCGCCATTGCCAAAAACTTGCTGTCATCCAAAGTGTTTGATTGGGCTTAATTTTTTGCATAAATGCCGTCACAACCTCAATATTTTTATAGAGATTATAGGTTAAAAAACAAGCATGCTTTGGCAAAGGTTCTACAATATCCAATGCATCCACACGTAAAGTTTCCGTATGTAGCGCAAATGCTGGCTTAATCGTTTGTGCAAAGGAATCTTTATAAATGGTGTACCCTTGATAGAGTAAAGAAATAAGCTCTTGTTGATCGGTTTGCATTGCCTCTTGCATCGTCATTTCCTCAAACAACTCCCCTACTGGTTGTTGCGGAATGACCCGATCATCCGGGGATAACTCGTACAATTCCACTCGCTTCAAACGAACAAACTTTTCAACGAATTGTTGTCCATATTCTAGCCAATCTTTCCCTTTCCCATACTTTCCTAAATAGCGTAATTGAGCAAATGTATGACGGGTCCTTTCCACGAAGCGATGATTACTTTCCCACATCTCCTTGAAACGTTGCTTCCATACAAATCGATTAAGCAATAACTTAGCTCGCTTCGTTTTACTACTTGCGATTATACGTCTTGTAAAATCAATGCTAGAGCGCCACTCTAATTTGGCAGGCTCCATGCCGATCGCCATATCATACAGTCGATAGTTTTCTGTAAAAGTGCGTTTTATTGTTGACTGATTCAGTATATGTTCGAGCCCAAAGCTAGCAAAGTTCGGCTCATGCCCGATAGCATACGTTACATATCGTCCTCGACAGCTAATACCATAGTGAAAAGCAAGCCATTGATTGTCAAAAGCTAGCGCATCTACTTCTACGCGCATCGCTTCTCCATTCACAGTCAAAAGCTGTTCGAAAAAATCTTGTTGTTTTCCTTTTGTAAAACCATTTGTAGCTATTTTTTTTGCCCAACGACGATCATATAAATGAAAAAGCTGCCGTAGTTCTTCTTGTGTAGGGGCAATTCTACGTAGAGAACCGAATTTCCGTAGCTTTTTTTCCCGTTGCTCGACAGCATGTATCGTATTGTGTTTATTAAAATAGCTATGAAAATCGACTTCGTGAAAGGCAAGATACGGTGTGACAACTCGGAAAATATGTGGTCGCATTTGCCTTTCAACGAAATATTGTTCAATGGCTTTTGACGATTCTTTACTTTCTAGTAACCCATGAAAAGCAAAAACGACATGGCGATGTTTTTTTATCAGCTCATCCATTACAAACGCTATTGCAGGTAATTGCCACGCCTTTCTTGCAACAATGCCTGTATAATGGGCGATAGTTTCTCCTGTAAGAGCATATACCCGTACGCCCCATTGCAGTTGTACTGTAAATGGAACAAAAGCGATAATATCTCCATTGTTTTGCACAGCATACAATTCGACTCGTTCTTTTTTCCCAACGGTGATCCACCAGTTATAAAACCATGTATATTCAATAAATGGATTATCATTGTGTTCATTCGCTAAAATGCCGTCCCATATCTTCTTATAAAACACAAGTTCATCGTCAGTTCTTATGCGAATTAGTTGCAATTTAATCACCTTTCTTAGCAAACTTTAAAATAGCCTGTTCATAGATTGATACGGTTTTCTGGTACATAGGAGAAAACGTAAAGTTCCGTAAAAAGCGACGTTCACTCGCATCGCCCATTTTTTCACATAGTGCTGGATTGGTTAAAAGCTGTAGCATCCTATGTTTCAGCAGGCTGTGATCTTCACGTGGAATTAAAAATCCATTGTCATCATCAGTTACTAACTCATTGACCCCGCCAACATTCGTAGCGATAATAGGTAGCCCTGCTCGCATTGCTTCAATAATTGATATAGGTAAGCCCTCCCAGTCCGATAACAGTACGAAAATTTGACTTTGGGCAAGCAATGGTGAGACATCTAATTGATTACCTAAAAACGATACGCGCTCTGATAAACCTTTATCTTTCACAAAGTTTTCAACTTGCGGTCGTAAAGAACCATCCCCAATTAATTGTAGGTGCCAAGGGATGTCCGTTAACTCCAACAAAGCTTGCACCAATAAATCTTGTCTTTTTGGGGCCTCAAAACGAGCAACCATTATTATATTGGGATGTTTATTCGTTGCTCTTTCGGTTCTATCGGGTGTCTCTAATTGTTCAATGCCATTATGGATCGTCAGCATTTTATGAGCAGGTGCAATACCTTTCGTTAATGCCAACTTGCGATCATAATCAGAAACTGTAATTATTTTGGTTGTTAAAGGCTGAACAGTTTTTTCAAGCTGACGATACATTCGTTGCTTTTTTTGCGGCACCCCTTCTGTAAAACTCCAACTATGCGCAGTAAAAATCGTTGGGATACGTAACAGGCGGCCAATAATACGTCCAATGGCACCCGCTTTGGAAGAATGCGCCGCAATGACATCAGGCTGTATTTTTTTAAAAGTTGCTCGTAATTGCCAAAGCGCCTGAATATCTTTCGTTAGATGAATGGCCCGCTGCATGGCCGGGATACTGATAACATGAATTTGCTCATCCTGTAAGCCCCATAATGATGCATCGTAAGTACCTGTCACAATCGTCACTCCATGGCCATCTTGCTTTAACTTAATGGCAAGCGCCTCCACATGTTTTTGAGCGCCCCCTACTTTATCCATCCGTGTTATTAATTGAACAATATTCAGTATCCGTCACCTCCTGCATTTATTTAGTAAGCACCTGTTCGAGCGAACACAACAAAAAGGGTTTTCACTACAATCTTGAAATCTCCCCAAAACGATATGTTATCGACATAATGAATGTCATACGAAATTTTTTGTCCATGTGATATATTGGATCGTCCATTTATTTGTGCAAGCCCTGTTAAACCTGGCCTTACTTCCAAACGACGTGCCTGTAACGCACTATAACTATTGGTGATTGCAGGTACTTCTGGCCTGGGCCCAACAATACTCATATCACCCTTTAAAACATTTAATAGCTGTGGAATTTCATCGATACTTAACTTACGAAGTATTGCTCCTATCTTTGTAATGCGCGTATCTTGGTCAGTTTTAAAATAATAGTCATCGGGAATACCTTCCGCACTTATTGCAGGCATATTGACGGGTGTTGCCTGTACGGTCATCGTTCTTAATTTCCAAATAATAAAACGTTGATGATCATAACCTGTACGAATTTGTTTGAAAAAGATGGGGCGTCCAGTCGTTATGAATAATAGGAGGAATACACCTAACATAAGAGGAAAGGTCATAAGTAATAACATAAATGCCCCAACTATATCAAAAATTCGTTTTCCATACTGACCATAAAATGTGAGTGTCTCAGCTGTCTGTACGTGCAATACATCATCCTTTTCATTTTTTTAGTGCTTAACTTTATATATTCATTTCACCCATTTATAGAACTATTTCAGACAAAGCAAATACCATGCAAATATGACAAAAGGAATTACACCAGAAAAACTTCTGGCATAATTCCTTTATAGTTAAAAGTGTTAAGTTGATTATTGGCAATCAGACGTGCGCTCTATTTGAAGCTGACATTCAATGTGCACATTGCCCTTTAATGCTTTACTAATCATACAAGTTTGTTCCGCTTTTTGCGCTAGACGAGATAGTCGATTTTCTTCACGTTCAGTTAGTTGTTGAACTTTTACATTTGGTTTATGAACGATCTTTTCATATGTAAAAACACCGTCCGTTACATCTACAAATCCTTGAGCCTCCATCGATAATGCCACTACTGGGATTTTAGCGTTTTCGAGCAATGCGGCTAAGGTAATTAAATAACAAGTTGCTGAAGCACCTAATAACATTTCATCCGGATTTGTTCCTATTCCTGGTCCATTCATTTCCCGAGGAATAGAGACGATTGTATTTAAATTAGTAGCTGTTAAATTTCCCGTGCCATTTCTTCCTTGCGACCACGATAAATTCATCGTAAATTGATGTTGCATTATTGATTATGCTCCTTTCAAGCTTATACTCCGTTACTCGGTATTAATATTTTACATGATAATAAATTGTGGAAAATGCCCATCCTGCCATATGAATTAATAAAAGAATGCCTAAAACTTGTGCAGTAGATAATTGAACACCTACTATTACTAAAAGAAATAACAAATAGATAAAAACAACTGTTATTTTCCAACCATTCGCCAGTGAATTTACTGTTATTTTTTCATATCTTTCATCAAGTCCATTTTTACGTGCAGCCATTTTACGTCCCCACCAAAGCCCAAAAAGACCACCCGAAATTCCTAGCACTATACCTAGAAAGCCTAGCATTTGCTCCAACGCCATGTTAATCACTACCTTTCTCAAAAATAAATACGTCTTCAATACTTAGTTGAAATGATTTTGCGATTTTATACGCCAGCTCTAAAGACGGATTATAACGACCATTCTCTATAGAAATAATCGTTTGCCTCGAGACACCGAGTTTTTCAGCGAGCTGTTCTTGTGTCCAACCAAATGATGCTCTTAGTTCTTTTATTCGTTGTTCCATAATTCACCGCCCTGAGATGTAAAGCTAACTTTACGTCAAGTATACTTTACGATCACATTCTATGTAAAGTATACTTTACGTTTTTTTCGAAAATAATATTTTTTCAAATAAATTGTATAACAACTGACTTTAAAAACAGCACAACTTATTTTATGGTAAAATAGAAAAAACAATTTTTTAGGAGATTTAGTAATGACTTTAACAAAACAACAAGCACTACAAGCACTTAATAAAAACAAATTCATCGGATTTACGATTACTACAGGAAATATTATTATGAAAAAGATTAATAAAACCGACTATAATATTTTCGTATATGAAGAAGGTAATGATCAACCAATGCATTATGTAGGTTCCATTCTAAACGTTATGGCGACGATGAGTGATAAAGCTTCCAACAAAGATTTTATAATCGTCGAACAACTTCCAGAAGAAAATAAAACAGAAGCGCCAGCTAAAAAACAAGAAACTACTAATAAAGCACAAGTTCAAACAGCTAGTTTCGATGAAGAAAGCCGTGCAATTGCAGGTTTTGAAGAACTTTATCAAATAACGGAAAGCGGTCGTATTATTACAGTGCGAGAAAATCGTCCATTAACACGCTGCAATGATGAATATGGTTTCCATATTGTTCGTTTAACAAAAGACGGCACAGCTTCAAACCATAATGTATTTGAATTATGGAAACAGACTTTCCCTGAGCTTGAGGAAACAAACTTCAAAGGAGCTTTAAAAGCAAAATATGGCACAGGCTGTAAGCTAATTGACAAGCCAGGCATTCACTTTTAACTCAAACTGACTGCAAAAATCCTTAGCATCTATGAAGACGCTAAGGATTTTTTGTTATAGGAGAAGGGATAGTAATGTTAAATGCCATCCATGTTCTAACTTCCGTCCTTGATATGAAAAATACTTTCCCCATTTAGTTTGTTGGCGATATACCTTTTTCCATTTAAAGAGTTGATGCATCCATACATGTTCTACCCGTTGAAACCCTAATGCAGTCAACTGCTTACGTTTTCGCCATTCAAACCATTTAGCAGAAGTACTAATTGCTCGCCCTTCTCGCTGGACTTCATTAACAATAAGATGGAGTTTTGGTAGTTCGTAATTTTTAATATATGTAGTATTTAAAGGTAGTTCCTGCATAAACCCTTCCTCACGGATCCATTTATCATGACGTAAGTATGCAATTTCCTGATTATTTTGTCCATAAAGCTTATAACCTTTAACATAATTCGCAAGGATCTCCCTACGCTGATTGTGTTCAAGTACCGATTGGATAGCTATTTCATGAAAGTTTGGTTTGTTTTCATAACTTTTTTTCTCTAAGTAATAAATAGTAATTAGGTGCGCATTCATTACTTTACATTTTAACATCGTTAGCCATTCGTTCATATTTGCTTTCGTTAAAAAATATCGTATTTCTCCCATCGTGTTGCGTTTCCATTCTACAATTTTGCGATTTGTTTTCAACATGGCTAAAATCGTTTCTTGTAACACGATTACATTACGTAGTGCTCGCTCCCTAATACCTGTCGTACTCATAATAAATTTTCTCGTAAAATCTAAATGGGTATACCATTCAAACTTATAAGGCTCATATCCACTACCAAAATCGTAGAGCCTTAAATTTGCATTATGTGCCCCTAGCATATTTTCCTTCTCAATTAAACGACCTGGTCCAAACATATAAAAATCAGGCTCATGTCCCATTGCGTGACAATAATTTCTTCCTCGGCAACAAATATCTACGGTAAATCCAATCCAAATATTTTCAAATTGCAGACTATGCACTTTTAAACAAAGTGCGTCATTTTGTTGTCGTGCGAGTTGTTCTATAAATGTCCGTGTTCGTTCTTGCGTAAATCCACTCGTATCCATTTTCTTTCGCCATCTTCTTTCAAACAAGCGAAACATGTTATCTAAATTTCCATGGTGCACTCTTTGAAAAGTTACTTGACCAATTTGTTTTAATCGCTTTTCTCTGCGATGAATACTCTTAAACTTTCGTTTATGTTTCTTTAAAAAGTCTGGCAAGTCAATCGTTTCAAAATCTATATATGGTGTGACTACACGAAAAACCGAATGAGGCAATTGGCGTTCTAATGTATATTGTTCTAGCATTTGAGATGTATCTTTACTTTCGAGCAAACCATGGAAGAAGAATACAACTCGTGTAAATTGGCTTATTATTTCTTTTAATACATATCGCACAGCCTGTTCTTTCCATTTCCCATCGGAAATTACCTCCATATAAGAGGCCAATCCTTGTCCTAAAAAGCTAAATTGATGAATTCTACCAAAACGAATGACATGCACAAAAGGGAAAAATGCTACAGCCTCCCCATCATGCTCAACAATATAAATTTCCACATTCTCTTCTTGCCCAAAGATCTTCCACCATGTAGAAATCCATTCATATTCGATAAATGGATTATCGTTTTGTTGACGTTCAAGTATTGCAGACCAAGTTTCCTTATACGACTCTAGCTCGTCAATCGTTGTCACGACTTTATATGCTAGCACGTGTGTAGTCCTCCCTTTTCAAAGCATCGCGTTCCTGCTATTTCAGCACTTAGTAGCCACTATATTCGTATAAGAATAAAATTAGAACAATTGAGCTTGTCATGCTGTTTGCATAGCAATGTCTCCAGTCAATTAACATTACTTCTTTGTGATGCTTTGGGAGCGTTGCTTTCCAAAGAAAATCCATAGGACAAGGACAACACTATACAAAATAGGCATGTAAAATAAGCTTCCTGCATCTACTCCATTTTGAACAGCGATGCCGATAAATGCCCAAATAATAACTATAGGAAAGAAAATATCTACTTCTACATAGCGAATATAAATAGCCAGACATGTCGCCCCAAATAGCAGTAAATTCGCCCACCATACAGCAGATATGCCGAAACCATCCCATTGATAGTATGTAAGCACAAAACTGATATTCGCCATTAAGGCTACACTAATCCAACTTAAATAAATGGAAAAAGGCAATCTCCCTCCAAAACGATAATCTCCTTTAGGATAACTCGAGTAAATGAAAATTAAGCTAATAAGCAGACCAATCATCATGACAATGGATAATGCAAAATATTCATAATGCCAACATAAAAGCCAAGCAATATTATACAGACATGTTGACGTTACAAGACTGATAATGGCCGAGTCACGAATGACTGTCTTTGAAAACAGCTGGAGTAGAAGCCATATGCCTAATAGCACATAAATAACAAGCCAAATAGAAAAAACATAACCTGCTGGCGTAAACAATACTTGCAGTTGATTCGATATCTCTCCTGTCGTTTTGCCATTAATACCAATTGTACTTGCTAAAACATTGATAATAATCATCAGTAAATAGCTAGCAAGTGCAGCCCATTTCATCGTCATCTCCCCTTATTACAGTATTTAAGTTACTATATAGCTCGTCAATTCATGATATACCTCGCTTTTCTTATAAAAATAGCGTTACCTATTTATTCCTGTAAACCGTACTTTTGAAACAGTTAAAAATATAGCTCTTCTCTTCCTTTCCAAAATAAAAAATAGAACAATCTGCAGTAAATGCGACCGTTCTATTTTGGTTGTTTTTATGCGTATCAATAGGTCATTATAAATGCATCGCCGTCTGATATAAACTATCGGCTGTACTGGCCACCGTTCGTGTCTCATTCCCAATTGAGCTAATGACATTTTCTAAATTTTTCACATCTGTTTCTACTTGGACAATTAACTGTTCGTTTTTCACAATAGCTTGCAAAATATCTTGAAATTTAGTTTGGGTTTCGAGTGCAGCTCCAACGCCATCTGCTACACGTTCCTCAATACAATCAATCATATCAACTGCACGTATTGTTAGAGAGGTCGATGTTTGGACAAGCTTGGTAATTTCTTCAACAGATTGCTTGGATTGTTCAGCTAACTTACGGACTTCTTGTGCGACTACTGCAAATCCTTTGCCATGCTCACCGGCTCTCGCCGCTTCTATTGAGGCATTTAATGCAAGCAGATTTGTTTGGTCAGCTATGGTCTTTACCAGTAACACAATATCTATAATTCGATCCGAGGACTGTTTTAAATTGCCAATTAACGCACCCATTTCTGCTGTGCTACTAGAAATTTGTCGCATCTCTTCTTCCAGCCTCATCACTTGTTGATTTCCGACGTTTGCATCTTGATTGATCAGATGCACTGTTTCCACATTTTGTTCTATAATTTGAGCAATCAATGCAGTTTGTTTATCTACTTCATCGATTGACGTATTCGTTTCTTCAGTTAAATTCGCTAAATCTTGACTGATTAAAGAAATCTTTTGTTTTAACTCATTTTTAATTTGATTGTATTGATTATTTCTTATTTTAACATTTTCTTTTTCATATTCTTCTAAAACAATTTGCATTTCAAGATTAATTAATTTTGATACTGTGAGCATTATTTGCTCCCGCAATGCAGGTTGTGTCATATCTTTGACAATCAAAGTTACGATTGCCTCTTGGATATGTTGAAACGTCCCCATATACCATTTGGGTTCTAAGCCAATTGTAAAATGCATTTGAGCAAGCTTTCTTTTTCTTTCGATTGCTTCAGCATTAAAAACACCATCAAACATCGCAATTAAATAGTTACCTAACAATTTCTTTAGACGCTCGATTTGGGTACGCTCTTCAATAATTTGACGTAACGTTGGAACAGCAAGTATGTTTTGGTAAAAGATAGCCGTTACATCTTCAATACCGGCGCGAACAAATGGCTGACAAGCTTTGATTATGTAAAGATCTTGTTCATTAAGTCCAATTAGTACCATCTGCTTTTCTAACTCTGGCATATCGGACAATTCAATAATTGGTTTAAATTCGCTTTGCAAACTAAACATTTCATCTTTGGCATGTGCCCTTTTTCGTTTCCACCATTTAGCCATATGTACCACCCCAATCGTAAATTTTGTATAGTACTTATATAGCATGGAAATTCAACTTATGTCAAACTATTCTAACTAAACATTATACAATAGTTATACATTTTACTTTTTATCCGTTAAAATATAACTATAGGTTTGATTTTCGCTCTTGATAAACCTACAGTATAATTGTTATGATAATTCGATACTTTTCAAACTGGAAAGAGGGTTGACGAACAATGACATCTGTCAATTCAACAACATGGCACTATAATATTAAACAAGTTTCTGAAGTAACTGGTCTTTCTAAGCAAGTTATTAGAAAATGGGAAGAACGCTATCAACTTGTTGAGCCACAGCGCTTAGACAATGGCCATAGAATCTACACTGAAAAAGATATTCAAATACTGTTAAAGGTACGAAAATTATCCGAACAAGGATATTCTATAAAACAAGCTGCCACCGTTGTAAAAACGATGCAGCCAGAAGAACAGCCTATAGAAACACGTGTCCCACCTGTTCATGCTGAAATGAATGATTTTGTGTTTCTTCTTTTAGAAAAAGGCGCTCATTGTGATGAAATCGAAATTAATCGAATTTTACAAGAAGCACATTATGCACTTGGCTTGCCCAAATTCCTTTCTACTGTAGTAATACCTTTATTACTTGAAGTAGGGATGCGTTGGGAAAAAAGAGAATGGTCCGAATATCAGGAAGCTGTTATCACAATGGTCATACGTGATTATTTGGTACAGATTCGACGTAGCTATCAATACAAAGAGGATGCTCCACTCATAATGGGCGCATGTTTGCCGGGAGAATACCATGAAGTTCCGCTCCATATTTTGCTTTTACAAGCAATGCTGCTTGGATGGAAATCATTTTTAATAGGAAGCTCTCCTGCCATGGGTGCAATTGAATCACTCGTTTCTAAATTTCAACCTAAAATTGTTCTACTATCTGCCGTAACGACAATACCGTTTGAAACTTATCCTTCTCTTTTACAACAATTAGAGGATTTTGCAGCCCAATACCCTTCTATTAAATTTTATTTAGGCGGAGCTGGTGCAATTGAATATACAAAAGATAAAAAATTAAAATGTATTGCCATTGCACAATCAATAGAAGAAGTCTTCCAATAAGGTATATAATCTACAAATGGAAGGGACTTTGCTTGTGTTCCTTTTCATTTGTACGCCTGGCTTGTATTGGTCTTTAGTGAGGCGTCGTCTTAGAAACAATCTTGCCATTTATTTTTGATAGTGCCTCCTCATATAAACCCTAACGGTGCATATATTTTGTAAAACGGACTTCAGATTATTAGAGGGCGGAGGAATTTCGCAGTTGAGTGCAATGATACTTGGAGGATTTCTATTTTTCAGCGTGAGCATAGGCGGAACGATCGCTTGGGTTTTTTCTAAGCTTTTTCAACATACAACCCAAGGCTTATCATTATTATGTGGTGGATTTTTAATAGGTTTACTTATTCTAGACATCATCCCATCATCTTTTCAAATGTACAAGTCATTTGGCATTATTCTAGGTATTCTTATTGGCTATTTTGTGTTTCAACTACTCCATAGTTTTTTTCATCCTACTAATTATCAAAACTCCTCTGTTTCCTTACTTGCCATTGCAATGGTCATCCATACCATCCCTATAAGTCTCACAATAGGAAACTTACTAGGAAATTCTGCACTGAGTATTACAATTACAGCCTCCATGATTCTCCACCATCTTCCAGAGGGTTTTGCACTAACTACGGCGTTTCTAGCTCAAAGTGCAAAGCTATGGAAACTAGTTATTTATTTCATCGCGTTTTCCATTTTCTTTATAGTATTTATTTTGGTTGGTCAATATTGGGATTTAACAATACGGGCACAAGGCATATTGATGGGGCTATCCATTGGCTTAATCGGCACAGCTAGTATTTCAGAATTTATTATGCACCATATACAAACAGTCACATTAAAAGCCTTCCTTACTTATATCCTATTAGGCTATTTTTTAAGCTATATGTTCCATGTTTTCGTAGAATAAGGAAGGTCACGTTTTCTTAAGCGAAAAAATCCACTTTGCTTTCCGCGAGCACGAAGTAAGCCGCAGAAATCTAAGTGGATTTTTACTTAGTGAATTGTCGTAAATTGTGTGAGTGCCTGGCACTCTGTAGGGCACTTTTTATTCTTCACTCGCCGTCATCAACGTAAGTGTTAAAATTTTAGAAAACTGGGCACGTGTTAGATTACCTTTCGGATTAAACTTTCCATTGGCTCCTTCAATAATTCCTAATTGCTGTAATAATCCAATCGATTCAACAGCTTCCTTGCGCATCTGATTTTTATCTGTAAAGGTATTATTTTTATTGGCACTTGCTACATTAAAGTCCATTGCTTCTAGATAGCTTGCTGTTACATGTGCCATCTCCTCACGTGTCGCAGGCTTGTTTGGCTCAAAATAATCACCATCAAAAATTTCAAGTAAGCCATACTCCTGTAAAATCGCTACTTCTTTTGCACCCCAAAATCCTTGCATATCTTTGTAAGAAGCTGGACCTTCATAATCTTCATTTACATCCAATCCCGAAGCACGGAAAATCATCGCTGCTAATTGACCACGGGTTACTTGCCCATTCGGATTGAAGGTTGTATCCGTAGTGCCCGTGACAATTCCTGCTTGATAAAGCAATTGGATATAACTTTCAGCCCAATGGCCAATCGCATCTGTAAAATATCCACCTGGTCTTAAATCTAAATCTGCACGATTAAATACCGTCATTAAATCATTCATATCTTCTTTACTTGCAGCTTCCCATTTCCCTGCTGTAAAAATTTCAACCTTGAAACTATTGCCTGATTGCGTAATTCTCATTTGAATCGCATCACCAAACAGTTTTTTAAACTCGGCTAAGTTTTCTTGTAATGCTTTTTCACCTTCAGGGAATAAGTTTGTCCCCTGCGCATAAGTTTCCATAATTGCCTTTAGCGATATTTTCACAGTAATGCTATTTTTAGTTGTCACCAATGTCAAATCATCATTGTCAAAGCCTAGTTTAGAAAGTAATAGCATTTTGTAAACATCTTGATACGACATGGATTGCATTTGATTTGTCGCTGCAACGACCTGTTTTGGATGAATAATATCTGCAACCTTTTCGTTACCATTGGCATACGCTTGTATACCGAACCCCCCTGTAAAACATGCAATACTTAGAGCTCCAGCTAAAATTGTTTTCTTCATTTCTCTTTCCCCCTTCAATTCATAAATTCAGTGTACTCAATTAGCCATCTACAAATCTATAAATATATGTAAAATATAGAAAATTATAATAAAGCCCTATTTTTAATAAATAGAAGATAGCGACTAAATCTTTAGCCGCCTAAGTCTAAATGCATGCGAAACACACAGAACTAAAGGTAATTATTTCCTACACCAATACCTGTCACCGAATTGTGTGAGAATTGTGTGGGTGACTGGCACTCACACAATTCCACCATGTTACTCAATTAAAATTTCTCCTTGCGAATTCACTACTTTAATTGCATAAATATTTTTTGAAGGTACCGCTTTTCGTTCTTCGGAATGCAAGACCTCGTTTACAGCCTCTGCCATTGCCAATGCTATTTGTTGCGCCTCTTTTCCAGAACCATTGATTGAAGTTTGAATAGTAATAAAAGATTGGTGATCCGTCGATATGCTTTTAAATGCTTCAAACTCTTTTAAGCCTTCCACAATCATTTTAAAAAAAGAGCTTAATTCTTTATCTATCTGTATGTTTTTATTGTTCACTGAGGTAAGTTCCCATCTTTCAAAAACAATTGAATAATCCTTCAGGAAAGAAGTTGCCATAACACTTTTGGCAATTGGTTCTATCTCTTTTTTTACAAAATTAAAACGTTCTTCATCCGCAACGACTTGTAACACCAATTCTTTCTTTGCAGTCGTCTTCACATCGACACCCACATATCGTTCATTCAATTTTTCTTTCAAAGTTGCAATACTTGTCTCCTCTTTCGTTGCAATAAACTCCTGCTGTGCTTTATTGTCAGAACGATCGTCAATGAAAATTTTAATGACAAAACTACATGTAGCCATAACTAAAATAACCATTCCAGCAATAATCCCTTTCCTTCTCAACACGTACCCCCCCTATTCAGATGGTATGACTTAGATAACATGAAAAATACTACCGTTACTCCCTCAAAAATACCTTGAGAAAAATTTTTTATCATATTACCTTTACTTAGGAAGGGAGATGGAATAATGAAATTAAAGATTGAAGAATTAGCACCATCAAAAATTGCCTTTTTCAGAAACGTCGGTGAATATGGTGTGACACAAAACAAAGCGCTTATGGAATCATTTAAACAGTGGGTACAAAAGCAAGAAGAATTAAGTCATGACACCATTTTAGGAATACCGCAAGATAACCCAGACATTACACCAAAAGAACAATGTCGTTATGATGTTTGCATTTGTATTCAGCAAGATTTTCATGTAACAAAACCTGCTCAAGTTGGTACTTTTGAAGGTGGAAAATACGCAGTGTTCTTGCTCAATCATACAAAAGAGGCTGTCAGCGAATTTTGGGGCAATATTTTTTCGGAAATAGAAAAACATCATCTAGTCATCAGACATGAACCAATAATCGAAAGATACACTTCGCAAATGATTAATCATCACTTATGTGAAATATTAGTTCCTATCCAATAGCATTAACTTGTGACACCTTCGCACAACTACAGGAGCAAGTGTCTATATCACAGACAACAAAAAGTGTTAGATTAACATTTCGTCAATCTAACACTTCTTTTCCAACCTTATTTATTTACATTTTGCAAAATTTTACCGTCATTCATTTTTATCACCTGATCGGTATAGGCAAGCATTTCTTCATCATGTGTAACCATTAAAGTCGTAATGTTTAATGTCTTTGTTAGCTCACGAATTAACTCCATAACGTCCTTTGATCTTTTTGAATCTAAGCTTGCTGTTGGCTCATCCGCAAAGAGCACTTTCGGTTTATGAATAATTGCTCGCGCAATGGCAACACGCTGTTTCTCTCCACCTGATAATGATGATGGATAGGCATTTTTCCGATGCTCCATTCCTACTAAATTTAATACCCGCTCAACTTCTATTTGCTGCTCTCGTTTCTTTAATGGGGATTCAGATACCTCAAGCATCAGCATAAGCTGTTCTTCTACTGTCAAAAAAGGTACTAGATGTGCAAATTGAAAAACAAAGCCAAATTTACTTGCACGTACTTGGCGTACTTGCTCGGCACTCAATGTCGTCAAGTTTTTCCCTTCAAACATCACTTGACCATCCGTTGTAGGTTGCAAACCTGCAGCAATTGTAAGAAGTGTACTTTTACCAGAGCCCGAAGCACCAACTAAAGCCGTTACCTCACCTTCTTTAAGGGTTAGGTTAATGCCTTTTAATATTTCTTCTTGTATTTCACCATTGGTAAACGTTTTTCTAACATTCTCCATCGTAAATAGCGTCATATTAGACCTCTCCTTGCTGTATCGCTTGTAATGGTTGAATTTTTTTAATTTGAAGACCTGAAATCGTTGCACCAATAAAGCCAATAATAAGGAATACTACCGACAATTGCGTTGTCGTTGCTAAACTTAAACTAAATGGCATTCCTTGTGGTGCAAATTGATTAAAGAGTTGGCTTAGTGCAATCGATAGCAGAAGTGAAATAACAGTAATCACTAGCATTTGCGTCCAAATCATTTTAAAGAGCTTACTTGTTTTTAATCCGATTGCTTTTAAAATACCGTATAAACCAATCTTTTGAACGTTCATCATATAGAAAAAGATTGCAAACAACATGCCACTAATAACAACTAAAAACCATACAATCATATTCAACGACATTTGTTCTGCGTTATAACTAGGAATCGTATTTAAAAAATCACTTTTTGAAAATGCTTGTAAGCCTGTATACGATTGTGAAGCATCTGCATCTGGCGCGAATACTAATTGCATGTCATCGACACGATAAATTTCTTTGTAATCCTCCATGCTAATATAAGCTACTGGCGCATGACTATATTTCTTTTGCTCGACAAAATCTTTGACAATAAACTTACCACTAAATTGATTATTCGTTACTGTGTCGCCTACTTTTATTCCTTTATCCTTCAAAGAGCTATCTAAAATAATTTCCTCATGCTTCACATTTGCAAAGAATGGAGAATCTGTAGCTGTGACAAAGGCTACGCTTTGCTGTTTCTCTGCCGCATCATTAATAAAGCCCATTTGAATTGAAAATGCGACAGCATCCTTTTGTTTATTTAATATGTCATGTTGGATAGTGCTGTCTATTCTTGACAGATTATATGTTTCATCTGCATCCTCATTCATGTAAAATTGCCCCGCTGGTAAATCTTTAATGAGCGCAGCATTGTCTTGCGATAATCCATTAGCTAAACCCGATATAATAAAGGTTAGTAAACTTACCAAAAATACAATGGAGCCTAAAATCAAAAATCGCACTTTATTTTTCTTCATTTCTTTTATAGCTAGGTTCATCTTAAAACCCCTCCTATTTCTTTTCACATCCTTAGCATATAGAGGCTAAATGAACAGAACATGAACTGAAAATGAACGGAGCATGAACAAACGATTACAATCGCAATAAGGTACGCACAAGACAAAAAAACTTCTACTCTCAGAATGAAGTAAAAGATTTCAGACTACCTGATTATCGTCTTCACCAACATAGCCTCTCAGAAATTTAGCTCTTTTACACTATTTCAACACTGTAAATATTTTCAACACCTTCCCTATGACATAAGTAGTTTACAGCTAAACTATCTATCTCTTACTAAAGTAATTTACACCTAACAAATTACCCACCAATGCATTTCGTAATTTTTCCATCTAATAATAAAAACTCGCCATATTACCCTAATATAGGGTGGTAAAATATAGTACTAATTGTACTTTGGCAATTAATTTCTCTATGCTATTCTTTATATTAGAAAAATTGAATAGGCAAACCTAAAGAAATTTAGGGACGCAAAGCTATAGGGACTAAGGTTATTTAACTATGTCAGCCAGTTGCCGAAGAGTACATAATACTTTTTGTTTAGTAAGGTCATAGAAAAGCAATACTGAAAAATGATTTTCTAATATAATTTCTAAAAGATAAATTTTATCTTTTAGCGTTTTTCAGTGCCCATATTTCAATGTGGGAATTTTTGTATATTTTTTATGATATTCTTATTTGAAATGAAGCTACTCTTTTTGAGTGGCTTTTTTATGTGCTCAGTAGGAAAAAATTCATAAGGAGGAATTTTAAATGAAAGTAGTAAAGATTGTCACAGTGTCTGCCTTGGCTTTGAATTTAGTCGGCGGTCCATTGAATGTTTTAGCAAGTGACATGCCAAATGGAAACATTGTTAAAACGTCTGCTGAAGCCAGTGCTAAGCATTCAATCGCTTCAGTGAAAAAATTTGATTTGTATGGCAAAGATATTTTAAAAGCATACGATGATGTATTTAAAATGGCCACTACAAACATTAAGTCGATTACGAATAACGGTGGAAAATATGCAAGTTCTTCTATTGATAAAGCAATCGATGGTGATATGAATACTCACTGGGAAACAGGGAAACCAAATAGCGCAACATTCACAAATGAGGTTGTCATTCAGTTCAATGAAGCAACTACGCTCAATAGAATGGTATACGCAGCTCGTCAATCATCTACAAGAGGCAAAGGTTTTGCCCAACAGTTTGAGATTTATAGCTCTACAACAGATTCAGGCGATGACTTTACACTTGTTTCATCAGGTGAATATAAAGGATCGACTGGTGATATCGTAGAAATTCAGTTCCAACCTACAGAATTTAAACGTGTAAAATTCGTTTTCACGAAAGCTAATCAAGATTGGGCAAGTGCATCAGAGTTTCAGTTTTATAAAGAAGATACTGTTTCCGACAAAATGGCTACACTATTTACAGATAGCACAATGAGCGCTGTTAGTGATAAGTTCCATTCGATTGATGCACTCAACGAATTAGATGCTGAGGCACAAAGACATCCTTTCTATGCTCAATTTAAAGAAGATATCGACAATGCCAAAGCACTATTAAGCACAGAAGCAATTGAAGCGACAACTGCCGTTACTTCCTCATTTAGCCATTACGCAAACGAAGCGTATGCTCAGTTATATAGAATGGACAACAAAAACATTAAGAGTATTCGCAATAACGGCGGACACTGGGCTAGTGCAGTGATTGAAAATGCTATCGATGGTAATGTCAATACATATTGGGAAACAAATAGTAGCAACACAGCTACATTCTCAAATGAAGTAGAAGTCGAATTTATCGAGCCGGTTACCTTAAATCGTATTATTTACGGGGCAAGACCATCAGACCTAAAAGGCTTTGCTGAAGAATTTGAGATTTATGCTTCACAAACATCTAAAGGCGATACGTATGAGCTTGTGACAACAGGTAAACATAATATGGTTGCTGGATTAGTCGAAGCGAAATTTGAACCAACTACATTTAAACGAGTGAAGTTTAAATTTAAAAAGTCCGATCGAAATTGGGCAACTTTATCAGAGTTAGCATTTTATAAAGAAGATACAATCAACGATAAAATGGCCAAGTTATTTACGGATGGAACAATGGATACCGTTTCACCAGAATTTAATAGCCTTGAAAAAATTAACGCTTTAGAAGAAGAAGCCAAAACACATCCTCTGTACGATACTTATAAAGATAATATCGAATTAGCAAAAAAAGTAATTAAAGGTGAAGTCGTTACAGACGGAAGAATTATCGTAGCGGAACAACACGGCAACATGGTAAAGCATGCTAACGACAACTTAAAAATCGGTTTAGGTAATAACCTTCAACCAACTGGACTTGCTGCCCAACCTGGTGATGAAATTATTGTTTATGTTGACGCAGCAGCAAATGGCCCACTACCCCGCTTAACCTTTGCACAACAAGAAGGTGCTTGGAACAGTTGGAGAAGGGATGTCAGCTTAAAAGTTGGTAAAAACGTGATTACTGTGCCTGCCATTTCGAAAACTTCAGCTTATAACAAGGCTGTCACACCAGGTGGAACAATTTACATTGATAACCCTTATACAGCTGAACAGCAAGGAAAAGCACCAACATTACGCTTTGAAGGCGTTGACCGAATTCCTTTTGCAACGAAATCAACGAATGTTGACGAGTTTAAACAATTTTTAATCGACTATAAGAAAAAACTTGATGAAGACAAAGCGAAGCATCCAAAAGTGGAAGAACGTGAAGTGCTAGATATTGTGGAAGTCGTAAGTGACCACTTATTCTGGACAGGTACTGCTACAGGTGCATACAAAACATATATCGAAAATGGCTACAGCCCACTTCAAACGATTGAATCGTATAATCGTCTAATGGATGAATTATTTAAATATAATGGTCTTGACGGCAGAAGCGAAAAACACGATCCAAAATTTATACGTGAAAATGTACGCCTAGCCCAACCTTATTCATACATGTATGCAGCGGGTGACCACATCGGTACATTGGATGATGTCGTCTCTGATATTTTAGTACCTATTGAAGATAAAGGCGGTTCATGGGGCGTTATCCATGAAATCGGTCACCGTATGGATATCGGTGTAAGAACTTACGGTGAAGTAACAAACAATATGCTACCACAGCATATGTCAGCATATTATGGCAAAATTGATGGACGTATTCCGTATGAGTCGAACATCTATAAAAACGTACTGAAAGAAAACACAAAAGATTATAACGATCAAGGCTTATTTGAAAAACTAGCTGTTTATTGGCAACTTGAAATGTATAGTCCTGGCTATTGGGGTAAATTGAACTCTTTATATCGTGAAAGAAATGTATCACTTCCAAATGGAGATCAGTCTAAACAACAATATTTAGTTGAATTCTCCTCTGAAGCACTTGGTTTAGATTTAAGTGAACATTTTGCGCGCCATGGTTTCGTTGTAACCGATGAAACAAAAGCAAAAACGAGCAAATATCCAAAACCAGATAAAAAAATCTGGTATTTAAATAATAGTGCAGTCAACTACAAAGGTAATGGTTTAAAAGGCAAAGAAGTAAACGTGTCGTTTGCTGCAAACCAAGCTGCCAAAACAAATACATTATATTTATCAGTCGATAAATCGTACCAAGATGATTTCTTAGGTTATGAAATTTTTAGAGATGATGAATTAGTCGGCTTTACAAGTACGGGCCAATTTATCGATAAAAATGTAGATACAACGAAAAATTATACTTACAAAGTCGTTGGTTACGACAAAAAATTAAATACACTTAAACCAGTAGAAGTAAAAGCATTTACACCTTCCCTATCCGCTGAGGACAATGTGACGATTAAACTGCATCAAGCATTCGATCCAATGGATTATGTAAAAGCAATTGCTTATAACGGTAAAGACATTACAAAATCAATTAACATCACAGCAAATACGGTGGATGTTACGCAAAAAGGTAGCTATGAAGTTGTTTATGAAATAAATGATGAAGGCATCAAAGAAACAAAAACTATGAATGTCAATGTCGTAAGTGACATGCAATATATTTCTGATATGACAGCAAAATCTGCAAAAGTAGGTTGGGGTTCATTACAAAAAGATAAATCCATTGCTGGTGGTACTATTACATTACTAAGACAAGGTATGGATGCTACCTATGCCAAAGGGCTTGGTGCACATGCAAACTCTGAAGTCGTATATGACATTGAAGGAAAAGGCTTTGATTTCTTTGAAAGTTATATCGGCATCGATCAAGCAGCAAAAGGCCAAAAATCTTCTGCTACTTTTGAAGTATGGGTCGATGGTGAAAAGAAATTTGCAAGTGATGTATTCAGAGCCAATACAGATCATGGCTATGTAAAAGTTCCTGTTACAGGTGCAAAAGAAGTGACGTTAATTACGACTGACGCCAATGATAGTGGCAATTCATCCGACCATACAATTTGGGCAGATGCTAAATTCGGTAAAGACTCAAGTCTACCGACGTTAACACTATCTGAAGACTTGACTTTAGTGAAATTAAACAGTGAATTTGATGTTCTAAAAGATGTAACTGCATCTGATATTGAAGACGGCGATTTAAGTAAGCACATTCAAGTAACAACGAATGGCTTCAATACAAATAAAACAGGTACTTACCAAGTCGAATACACGGTAACAGATAGTGATCACAACGTTGCAACAGCAACAAGAAATATTTATGTCTATAGCGATGAAAAATACGCATCAGATATTAGCTGGAAATCTGCTCAAACAGCATATAATACAGTGAACAAAGACAAAGCTTCTACAGGTAGTACAATCAAAGTACTGACAAATGGTGAAGTGAAAGAATTTGCTAAAGGTATTGGTACACATGCCAACTCTGAAATCGTTTATGATTTATCAGATAAAAACTATGATTACTTTGAAACACTTGTTGGTGTTGACCGCAATATCGCTGAAAACGGCAATTCAAGTGTGACATTTAAAGTACTCGCTGACGGTCAAGAAGTTTATAACAGCGGCGTTATGAAATATCAAACAGAAGCAAAACTAGTAAGAGTTCCGCTTCAAGGTGTGAAAGAGTTAAAACTGATTGCAAATGATTCTGGCAATGGCAATGCTTCAGACCATGCGAACTTTGCTGACGCGAAGTTTTACTTATCGAATGGCAAACCAGAATTAACCATTCCAAAATCAGTTGCTACAAAAGTAGGAACGCCTATTAATATCGACGAAACATATTTAGCAACAGACGCTGAAGATGGTGATTTAACATCACAAGTACAAGTCACTGGCTTAGAACAAGTGAACTTCAATCGTGCTGGTCACTACGACATTACGTACACTGTCGTTGATAGTGATGGCAATGAAGTAACGAAAAAACGCACAATTTCAGTTGTCAATATGGAAGATTACCATTACTTAACTGATTTTGAATGGCAATCTACACAAAACAGCTATGCAGCACCTGTCAAAGATATCTCTATTAGTCACCATGCAATCCGCTTAACAGGCGACGATGGTCGTGAGAAAACATACGAACGAGGCATCGGTGCGCATTCAAACTCAACAATCATCTATGATTTAACAGATAAAAACGCAGATATCTTCACTGCTTATGTTGGTGTAGACCGTCAAATGTACGGTTCAATTGGCTCTGTGACATTCCAAGTGTTTGTTGATGGCGAAAAACAATTCGACAGTGGTCTAATGCAATCTCGTGACCCTCAAAAGTACATTGAAGTAAACATTACTGGCGCGAAAGAACTGAAACTTGTCGTAACAGACGGTGGCAACGGCAACGGTTCTGACCATGCATCATGGGGCGATACAAAATTACACTTTGCCAATGCAGATCGCGTATTCACTGAAGATTTAACAGTAGCACTTGAAGATGCGAAAACAATTAACTTAGAAAACTATACAGAAGAATCAATTCAAGCATTCCAAACAAGCATGGCTAAAGCCGAAGAACTGCTTGCAAATGCACAAGCTACGCAAGCACAAATCGACCAGGCTTTAGAGGAGCTGACACAAGCAAAAGCTGCGTTAGTAGAAATTGACTTTAATCAAATCATTGCGATTGCCGACAACCATCTGAAAGTGGCTATCCAGCAAAAACTAGGTCTGACTGGAGAAATCACTTTAGGCGATATGATTAAACTAACAAGTCTACATGCACCAAATGCTCGCATTGAAAGTCTCGAAGGCTTACAATACGCTAAAAATTTAACTGCACTTGATATTTCGGGTAATAGTATTACAGATTTCTCACCATTGAAAAATCTAAGTCAATTAGACAACATTACTGCACACCCACAAGTTGTTGAAGTTTCTAGCTTAACGGGTCCAGAACTATCAGTTGAAAATCTAGTAAAAGGATTAGATGGAAACTATCTAAACCCTTACCAAATCGCTTTACGCAATACGAAAACGATGAAAGAAATTTCAGTAGATGTGGATCAACTTGCACCGAATGCAGACCACTTTACAATCGATCTTTCACAAGAAGATAAAGGCATGTACATGCTAGTCATCGCTTATAAATTAAATGAAGATACATTAATCCAATGTACTTATTTTGTAAAAAACTAGTCATCTTGCTGCCATATAAAAACTCCTCCATTTAAATAGCGCCCACGGGTTTTCCCGTGGGCGTTTTTGAGTTTAAAAAAGTACGTTACAACAGCAGCTAACGCAAAAATCGCTGCCTACGTGTGAACTAATGCCCGCTCATTATTTCAAAGTACTTTTATTACATCACCTTGAGTGGGTTCTTTACCATCTGCAAAACGTATACGGATAGATTTACAGTTCATATAATCTGGTGAATCCATCACTTGAAAATGGATATGGGGCTCAGAGGAATTGCCTGAATTACCGCAACGAGCGATAACATCCCCTTGTTGCACCTTATCTCCTTCTTGCACAAGGCTAGAGTTATTTTTTAAATGCGCGACCATACTATATTCATTATTTGTATGTTCGATAATGATTAGATTTCCGGCTGGCTCTAATTCATTTATTTCTCCCGGGATATTGTCCTTTAGATGATGAATGACTTTTATTACCTTACCATCTGCCGGTGCGGTTACTTCTCTATTAAACCCATAGTAGTTGTCATTAACCATTGCAGAATCTTTATATGTAGTACCATTGTTCATCATTACTAAATCATAGGCATATCGTTGCGTTTCATAAGCATAATGATAATTGACGAATTCATTGGCTCCTCCCCAAAATACATACCACTCCTCTTTGATAGGCATCATATATGTATTTTGCGTATATTTTTTATCCACTTTCTGAAAAAACCACATAAGGCTTTAATAATAACCTATGAATAATATTATGCGCATCTATGATTATATTAATTGCTTTATCTTGTTGCGTATCTATCCATGTGCAATGATTCACATGATTAATTGTGGATTTTCTAAATAATTCATAGTTTGTAACATTGCATTAAAAGCCTTAGCTATCTCATTAAATTGCTCACTAGAAACCAATTGTTTAAACTCTTCATTGCATTGATTATAAATTGCATCAAATTTCTCCAGTAAAAAAAATGCCCCGAAATTTTGAAGTGTAACATGTTCATTTGATTTTCCTCTCATCTAAAACATCTCCTTTTACAAAAAAGAATTCAAGCAAGTTTTGAAAAAGCCCCAAATAGTCACTTTAATCGTGTTCTACTCAAGGCTTTGATTATCATTTATACTATCTTAATGCACTTTAATTTGCGCTTCTAAATCCAAGTCGCTCATTGTAAAATACATTGTGAATCGATTGGTCAAAGCGTCTGATATTGCCTTACTCTGCTCTTCATCTAGCGCTTTGGCATAAACGAGAACAATGCCAATATTTACGTTGTCAGACTCCAACGGATTTAGGACTACATCTTCTTTCACAATTAACGCATTGCTCATGGCAGCAAAATTTAATACCGTATTTTGCAACATTTTTCTTTCTCTTGGATTCAACCCCACAGTATCAATTATTTCTACCGTAACATAATTCATACTCTGCACCTCCGTAAAATGTTGTGAAAATTCTTTTTATTTATTTCACTATTTTTCCTGGACTCAGAAAATAATATTTTTAAATGGATGCGAGAAATATGGAACAGAAAATCACTCAGTTAGACAAGGTTAATCACCGATAGATGTTCCAGAATCGCGGATAGAATGAGATATGACTTTAAAAAGTGGACAAGGTTGTTAGCCCATTACGACTATGCATAATGATCGTTTATAAGAAAGCATTCGTTGATGGTAGCGGAGGGGTGACTCCTGCGGGAATAGCACAAACGTTAGACGCAACAGTCGGCGCGACAGCGACGGTTGCGGCTTACGGTGTGCCCGCGGAAAGCACCCCCGTAGCGGACATCAACGACTATGTAAAAAAAGTGTTAGATTGACTGGAATCAATCTAACACTTCTTTTTATTTTAAATTTTAAAATGTGCAACAATTGCTTGTAAGTCCATCGCTTGATTGCTTAAGTCGTTTGCTACTGCGCTTATTTCTTGTAAGGAAGAAAGTTGTTGTTGTGATGCTGCTTGAGAACCTTCTGCTTGTTGTGCTGTCGTTTCGGATAATACCGCAATTTGTGTAACAGATGCGGAAACTTGTTCTGTACTTGCTGATATTTCCTCGGTAACAGCAGATATGTTTTCAATTTGTGATCGCATATCATCAATAGCTTGTACAATCTGATTGAAGGATGTCCCTGCACCTTCAATTTTCTCTACTCCCGTTTCCACTGTGCGTAAACTTTCACGTACTGCTTGTTCCACATTTTTCGTATCTTTTTGTATTTCTGTCGTCAACGTTACAATTTGACTTGCAGAATTGTTTGACTCCTCTGCTAATTTTCGAACTTCATCCGCTACTACAGCAAATCCTTTCCCGGCTTCCCCTGCACGCGCAGCCTCGATTGCAGCGTTTAACGCTAACAAATTCGTTTGTTCTGTAATACTTGTAATGACTTTTGAAATCTGTTCGATATCTTCTGTCTGTTTACTTAAACGTTGAATCAATTCAGTCGTTAACTTTGTTGATTCGTAAATCGTTGTCATTTGAACGCTAGCTGTATGAATATTCGTCACACCTTGATTGGCAACGTCTGTTGTATCCATTGCTGACGTGCGCAGTGCATGAGAAGATTGCGCAATATGCTGGACAGCACTAGCTGTTTCATCCATTGCGACAGCATTTTCCCGCGCTGATTGTGCAGTCGTTACCGTATTGAGCGATGCAGCATCCGCTTGGTTAGCGATATCAACTGAAGAGGCTGTCACTTCTTCAGTGGAGGCACTTAGTTGTTCAGAAGAAGCACTTAATTGACTAGCACTATCTGCAAACTGATTTAATAGTGTTCTTAACGTATCTTTCATCGAATTAAATGCTTCAGCAAGTTGCCCTAGTTCATCCTTAGAGCGAAGTTCAATATTTTTGGCAGTTAAGTCCCCTGCTGCAATCGTCTTAACGCCCTGTTGCAATTGGCGTAAAGGTGTAGCAATTTTCTTATTTAATATAAAGGCAATCGCACTACCTACTAATATTGCTACGCCAATAATACTAATAGCAATGATAAATGATTTTTTGGCATTTTGATTGGCTTGCTGTTGCGCTTGATCGAAATGTGCTTCGATTATAGCTTTTAACTCATCTGACGCTTCTATCGCATTATTGCGTATCGGAATAACGTTTTTTGTGTAGTAGATTGCGGCCTCAGCCACACCTGAATTTTGTTTTAATGCAATGACATTGGCCAGTTCATTTTCAAAAATATCTACTTTGTTACTCGTATTATTTAATGTTTGTTTCGCACCCTCTTCATCAAGCTGTTCTGTTAAAAAATTCATCGTGTCATCTATTTTTGATTGTGTTTCTCTTACATGATTAAGTGATTCCTCATCTCCTAAAAGATAAGTTTGTAGTTGTGAGCCTTCCAAAGCTATGTATTTATTGAGATCACCCGTTGCATAGAGCTGTGGGAGACCATCCGACAACGTATCATTATAGTGCTTACTAATGTCGATAATTTGTAAATAAATACTCGCCCCAGATAACACTGTGATAAACATCATCGTAATAAAACCTAAAACTAATTTCTTTGTAATAGACATGTCAGACCCCTTTTTCAATATTTTGTATATTACTAGTTATTATAGTCTATATTTATGTTTTTTACTATATAGTATTTACTACTAATAAAATTTAATTTAAAATAAAACTATCCCGATTAATACAAAAAAAAGTAAGTTTTTTAACCATTTTACCTACCGAAATATGATACAATAATCACAAAATTATTAAATTGCACATTTAAATAGATAGCACAACGCAAAAGAAGGAGCATTTCAATGAGTACTGATTTTTTAGAAAATAAGCTGCGCGAAACATTTTCAAATTTACAGGCTATCGAAGGCGTAAAATCAGTAGATGGTATTCTAGATATTTTAAATGACAATAAAATTTTCCCAGAAATCACTACACTAATACATAATTCTAAATTCGAATTAGTTTATTTATATGAGGAGCAACGAGTTGTTTTGAAAACCGTACAAGACGGTATAACACTCGATTCAAATTTTATGAAAGATATCTATTTAATCTATCAATATAAAGAAATGATTGAATGTATTTTAACAGGTATAATTGCAACCGATAAAATCAAACATTACTCATTAAATTTACTGTCGCTAAAATATAGCGAATTAATTCAAAGTATTTAAAAAAGTGTTAGATTGACTACTGTCGATCTAACACTTTCACTGTATCATCATGATTATTTATTTTTAGTTAAACTTTCAACGTTATAATAATTAAATTCACTTAACCCTTCATCATTGCTTTTATGAACGATTAAATCTCCTTTAGCATTTCTAAAATAAAAGTAATTGCTCTTGTCTTCAGGAAAATCGAATGTTGTTATTTCTTCTGTTAAATAATTAAAAACCGTAATGACATTTTTATGGTCAAAGGTATTATAAAAATAGCCGAAATCACTTTCTCCATCATAATATTCTATAAAACGAAACCCAGATGGATTCTCCTTATAAAACTCTTTTGGTATAGGAACAGGTTGTAAATTATTATTAACCAGTTTAAAAATAAACACTCTACCATTCAGTGTATTTAAAATAAAATAATCTTGTTCCTTATATAATCGATAAATAGCATCATCCTGATCGACTAAAGTTGCACTTGGGTTTAAATAAGCCTTTAAATCAAATGGATACATACTTATTTGTTTTCCGTTTTTGTCATACTTTATTATTTGATATTGATGTTCATTTTGTTGGACAGTTATCGACAGCGCGTAGATGTAGTCCCCTTCAACGTCTATCGTAGGAATTAACTCTCCTTGTTGATCCTTTACTTCCGTATTTACTAAATTTGTTTCTTTATTATTATCTGGATTAAATGTATCAATCGCATATTCAAATGTTGAATCTTCTAACGTGTTGGGACCAAAAAGAATAATATTTTGATTCAATCCATAGACAAAAGCTAATGGAGGATTCGTTTCCCATTGCTTTATTATTTTTGAACTGTTATTTTCTAAATTTACTTCTGCTAGAATATTATCGATATTGTGCGTTAGTGGAAGATATAGTTTTTCCCCCTGTAATACTTTACTACCAGAATAAATGGACACGTCTTCATATGAACTTAATTCCTTACTCTTTTGATCTACAAAGTTATATTCGTAAAGTATCATCGTTGTTAAATCAGGTGTTTCTTCATTCGTTTCACTAGTAAAATAAAATAAATTTTCATTATTAAATAAGGCAATTTCAGCATTCTTATCTATGTTTAGTGACTCGTTAAAATCATTTTTTTCAGTTGGAAGTTCGCTAGGCTGTTCCGATAAACAACCTGACAAACTAATAGCTAATACAATAAGGATAACTACATGGCTTATTTTTTTCATAAAAACTCCATTCTGCACTGACATTAATGAGGGGGTAATTTCCATTCATATAAAATATCCGGTAAATTTTCTTCATTTTCATGTCCTCTACCGATAACCTTAAATCCGTGCTTTTCATAAAATCGTTGGGCTTTTTCGTTTACTTCAAATGTGTATAAAGTGAGTTTCCCATTTGATTGGGCTTTCGCTCTATTTAATAGTGTTTGCCCTATACCAAACCCTTGATAGTTTAAATGAATATACAGTTGGCTTATCTCGCTATCGTTATAAGCCATCATACCGACAACTGTTTCATCAATCATCGCTACATCAATCTGATACTGTTCAGGTAAGATATGATTTAAAAAATACACATGATCGTCAAAGCTATGCATTTCTTTCTGCCCAATAGCCTGTTCCTTACTATCTCGCCACATTGCAACTGTTTGTTCAGCAAGTTCAAGGTCATACGGCTTTATAATGAATGTACGTTGAGTCATAAAGCACCTCCAATATTTACACTAAAGGTTCACAGGGCAGTGGGTTTTGAGCAGGAGTTAGCTCTTTTATCACTACTATGAACCTTCAATGTTTTGTATTTCTTAACATCTTACATATTTGCGTTTAAAGCCTATTCTGCCTCTCTCTATTTCCTTTTGTATATTTTCATAAGCGTGAAGGAACGTGCTTTTTTTATTGTCCTTTTTAAGTTCGACTGGCCCTACTGTTTTGGCAGTTGCAAGCGCCAAATCATGCAATGGTACAAAAGAAACGCCTACTGTACTAAGGAAATTATTCATCGCCGATTTCGTTCGTTCAGGTGAAGCATGAATTGTATTTTTCACATTTTCAAGCATATTTGCAATTTTACTTTCGGAAAATTCAACATCTTTGCGATTTCCTAAAAGCCAGCAATAGCAACTCCAGCCTGCTGACATTTTAAGCTCTTCCCCACTCGCAATCCATTTATCAGCAACTTGTTGTGCAATATCTGCTTCCGCTAATGTGACCGCTACCACATAATCAGACAACATATAAAAATATGCCGCATCTATCCAACGCTCAAAATCCGCTTCTGTCATTGCTTTCGGGTCAGCGATTATGCCTGCAAAGTACATGGCATCATAGTTCCCTGACGCATAAAGCTCTTCAGCTAGCGGTTGATTGATTTTGATTTTTTTAGCGATTGGTTTCATCGCTCCTGTTGCCACTCCAAATAGAGGTTCCTGCGCACCATTGGACATGTATATTTTTTTAGTGCGCTCCTTGCCCAGTGCTTCAAGCTCCTGCATGACGATGTCAAAATTCATTTTTTACACACCTTTCTTTGTTCCGTTATATTTTTCAGAATATTACCTTCATTATATATCAATCTGTCATTCGAGTTAGTTTTTTTAAAATAAGGGTATGTTTGTTGGTAAGTAATTGCATATAAAAACAATTATTGATTCTATTGTTACCTAATAAATGGATTATTGCCTCCTTTTATTTCCTAAGACCTATCAATATTCGATAAATAATCATTTTTTTTGCCTTTTTAACAACTTTCTATTAGTATCTCTATGTTACCATTAATCAGCATTACTTATTTAATTTCGATAAGGACGGTTCTTTTTAAATTAATTGGACAAAATATTCAAAAGGTACTATGCACACGGTAATTAAATACGCATACACATCATGTTGTAAATCATCAGGAGGTTACATATGCAATACGTTATTTCTATTTTAGGTATTCTTATTGTATTGTTTTTCGCTTGGCTAGCAAGTTCCAATCGAAAAGAAATTAAATTTAGGCCCATTATTACGATGATTATTATTCAAATTCTGTTATCGCTGTTATTGTTAAATACAGAATTTGGTTTAGTCATTATTAAAGGAATAGCTGCTCTATTTAACAAGCTACTTGAATATGCAAGCGAAGGGGTTGCCTTTGTTTTTGGCGGCTTGGCGAACGAGGGCGAGGCTCCATTCTTTTTAACTGTTTTGCTACCGATTATCTTTATTTCAGCATTAATCGGTATCCTTCAGCATCTGAAAATCTTACCATTTTTTATGAAGTGGATTGGATGGGGTTTAAGTAAAATAAACGGTATGGGCAAACTTGAATCTTATAATGCCGTTGCTTCATTGATGGTCGGCCAATCAGAGGTTTTCATCACCTTAAAAAAACAACTCGGTCTGCTTTCACATCAACGTCTGTATACTTTATGTGCGTCGGCTATGTCCACTGTTTCGATGTCCATCGTTGGTGCGTATATGACAATGCTTGAACCTAAATATATTGTCACGGCTTTAGTATTAAATTTATTTGGCGGTTTTATTATTGCTTCGATGATGAATCCATACACAATTGACCCTAATGAAGATATATTAGAAATCGAGCATGAAAAGCAATCGTTCTTTGAAATGCTTGGCGAATATATATTGGATGGTTTTAAAGTTGCCATTATCGTAGGTGCTATGCTGATTGGGTTTATTGCATTAATGGCCGGATTCAACAGTGTATTTGAGCTATTATTTGGTGTTACGTTCCAAACGATTTTAGGCTATATCTTTGCACCGATTGCTTTCATTATGGGGATTCCTTTCTCAGAAGCAGTTAGTGCCGGTTCCATTATGGCGACAAAACTAGTGACAAATGAATTTGTGGCGATGTTGGATTTATCAGGTGGTAATTATCATTTTAGTGAACGTACAATGGGCATTCTTTCTGTGTTCCTTGTTTCCTTCGCGAACTTTTCATCGATTGGGATCATTGTCGGTGCTGTGAAAAGTTTAAATGAAAAGCAAGGAAATGCAGTCGCGCGCTTTGGACTAAAACTATTATTTGGTGCCACACTTGTCAGCGTACTGTCAGGAATTATCGTTAGTTTGATTTTATAAAACGTTACTTAAAAAGTTTTTAGGGCAACAAAGAAAAGTGTTAGATTGACATTCAATCTAACACTTTTTTTGTACCGTTGTTGTCCGCTACGGCGGTGCTGTGTGGTAATATCCGCCCGCTTCCGCGGAATTACCTCTCGCTTCCGCGGGATTACCTCTCGCTTCCGTGGAATTCTCTCCCGCTATCGCGGAATTATCTCTCGCTTTCGCGGAATTATCTCTCGCTTTCGCGGAATTCTCTCTCGCTTCCGCGGAATTCTCTCTCGCTTCCGCGGAATTCTCTCTCGCTTCCGCGGGATTCTCTCTCGCTTCCGCGGAATTCTCTCCTGCTTCCGCGGAATTCTCTCTCGCTTCCGCGGGATTACCTCTCGCTTTCGCGGAAAGCGCCGCCCGCAACGGCAATCAACCGCAGTATTTAATAACCATTTACAAAGTTCAAAATCGTTTCGATTTCGTCTTCTGTCAGTTCTCTTTTTACATGCGCTTCATACGCTGCCGTAATTTTTTGCTGATCTCCGCTGTAACTTTCCGTATAAGTGGCAATTGTTCTAAGCTTTGCTACTTCTTGATTAAACGCTTCTTTGGAAATCGGCTGTTGATGCGAAGGGATATATGTTTCCGCATCGAACTGCTCTAAGACATCCAACAGTCGTAACGTTTCCTTAATCGTATAGTTTTCTTTTGTAGCATAAAGATTTGGGTATATACAATCAGCAAGGAAAAGAATCTTTTCTTCTTTAATGTACACTACTACTGAATCGGCAGAATGGTCTCCTCCAACATGTTGAATAATACAAGTTACCCCGCCTAAGTCAATTTCTAGACGCTTATCAAACGTGACATCCGGCAGAACAATCTTTATATCACGATGCTCTTTAAATTCCTCTTTTATCGCTCTAGCGCAAAATTCAATTTCAATGCCTTCTTTCACACGCGCATCGATTGCTTCGTCTGACCATGAAAATGGAATTAATTCCGCCATTGCTTCTTTTGTATCTTCGGATGCAATGGAAACGATATTTTGTAATCCTGAAAGGCCAAAAATATGATCCCAATGCCAATGTGTCAGAACGACCATATCTGGATTAGGGACACCCATTTTTAAAAGTTCTTCTTGAAAATAATGTGCATGATCTTCAGAGTTTCCTGCGTCGATCATTAATGTTTTGTTATTGCCGACCACCATTCCTAGAATGGGACGATCTGTTAACGAAATTGGCGTGATATACCAAAAACGCTCACCTATTTTGTTAATTGAGTGCATCATGGGTTATCTCCTTCCTTTTACAATAGTTTAATTCAAAAAGCAAAAAAATACTATTTGAAAGAGTTATTTAACATAAAAGAACAGAACTTCTATGTGGCTTCTACTGTAAACGCGATTTCTCCATTTACCTAAGGATATCGTTCAATAAATAGAAAACCTTCGTTTATAATATGAGGAAAGTTACTTTTTTTAGCTGTTGTTTTCTCCCCTTTATATGTATAATAATTTATTATTTACCACTAATTGTATATTTCTAAAAAGAGGTGATTCGTATTGAACAATGATAATAGTGATTTTTCAAAGGGAGAATTTACTTCCGTCATACTTGCTTCACTCAGGGGATTTTCCCAAGTCGTCTTTATTGAAAATGCAATTTCAGGGGTTATGATTTTACTTGCTATTACGATTTCTTCTTATAAATTAGGTATCATTTCTCTTTTATCTTCTATTGTCGGTACATTGCTTGGAAAAATAGGCGGTGCACAAAAAAATAGTGTCAACTCAGGTTTATTTGGCTATAATTCAGTGTTAACAGGTTTGGCTGTTTCATTATTTTTAACGGGACCTTCTAGATGGGGCATTGCTCTATTAGGGGCAATAGTTGCAGCAATCTTTACAGCAACGATGATGCACTTTTTGAAAAATATTGAGCTACCGATTCTTACTTTTCCTTTTATCATCCTAACATGGTTTGTCCTTTTAGCTTCTTACAAACTAGACGTGTTCCACTTAAGTGACTCCTTAGTACCCCAAAGTTTAGCGTACTGGCAACTAAATATTGCAGGTGAATTAAATTGGACTGTGGGATTTTTGAATAATATTGAGCAAATCTTCTTTTTAAATCATCCATTCTCAGGTGTACTTCTTTATAGCGCTATATTTGTGGCTAGTTGGCAACTTGGTTTAAATGCTGTGATAGGAAGTGTTATTGCTTTACTCCTATCCTATGGCCTCGGAGGAGAACACTCTTTAATACTAGGAGGACTTTACGGTTACAATGCGATTTTAACATGCATGGCCGTGTCGATCGTATTTAGTTCACAATCGAATCGTTTTAAACTTGTCTCAGGCATTTTAGCTACCTGCCTAACCATCCCGCTGACTGCTAGTTTTAGTACTTGGCTGTTACCATACGGTCTCCCTGTTCTAACGATGCCTTTTGTTCTAAGTACGTGGCTTTTCTTAGGCGCACGAAAAGTACTACCTAAAATGTAAGCTAAATGAGGAACAACATTCCCCCTAAAAGTATTAGGGGGATTTTTTGCATAGATAAAAGTCACAAGCCATATAGAACCTGTCGTTTCTCCAAACGATAAAGTCATAATGCCAGTAAAATATTTATATAATACAAAAATCCATCCTCCATTTTAGCAAGTGAACAAAAATTCTCTTTAAATTCAAAATTTTCTGTTTTAATACCATTTTTATGTTGACAACCTTCTTTTGGATTTAATATACTGTTCAAAATAAACCATTGGAATAATTCACCTCAACTGGTACGTACATCGTGATAAGTTGAATTTTTTTCTTTTAAGAAAGGAGTTATGTCCACAAAGTTTCTCGCTTTATTTTGGCGTGTGTTTTTGGTTTTTTTATTAGGTGTATCTTCTATGTGTAATAAAATATAGTTCAATCTTGATTGATTTAGGAAGTGCATGAAATGGAGTATTCTGTTGTCTTTGAATCAATACTATTAATTGGATTTATGATTTTAATAGGTGTATTACTTGCCCGTATTACACCAATAAATGAAAGTACCCGTAAAACGTATACGCTTATTATCGTCAATGTCGCGATGCCTTGCATAATTCTATCAAGCATTTTTAAGGTAGATATCGACCCAACTATTCTTAAAAATATCGGCTTGGTATTTGGACTATCCATTCTAATTTGTCTAATTGGCATTTTAGTCGGTTGGCTGTTGATTACTATTTTTGATAAGAAAAGTACGATAAAATCTGAAATTTCCCTTCTATCAGGACTTGGTAATACAGGTTTTATTGGCATACCATTATGTGCTGCGATTTTAGGACCAAAAGGAGCTTTATATGCGGCCATTTTTGATGCAGGGGTAGATTTAGTCATTTGGACTGTTGGGGTGATGCTGTTACAAAAAACAGTGAAATTTTCCTTTAGCACATTGAAGTCAATGATTAATATACCAACTATTGCAATTGTTTGTGGCTTATTTTTTGCCTTTATTAATTATCGTCCTCCCGTAATTTTTATTACCTTAACAAACCAACTAGCTGCACTTGCCTCACCACTTGCCATGTTTTATATCGGTATACTCATTATGTCTGTCAATAAATCGCAATTTACTACACTTAAAAGTAAATCGATTATACCGACAGCTGTAAAACTACTTGGTTTGCCTGTTGTTGTATTCATCATCATATCTTTTATTACTGTCGACCATATCATTGCCCAAACTTTATTAATTCAAGCGACAATGCCTGCTCTCACTCTATCATCTATTTTGTTTAGTAAATATAATGCGAACGATAAATTAGGCGCGATTGTCACAGTTATTTCAACAATTTTTTCTTTATTGTCAATACCATTGCTTCTTTTAATTTTTGTTAAATTACATTACTTTTAGGAGGAATCTGTATATGAAAATTGACTTACTGATAAGAAATGCCAATATTATCACTTTAGATGCGCACAGTAGTCGTGCTAATATTTTAGCTTCTTATAAAGGAAGAATTGTAGGAATATGGACTAATGCTGAATTTCAACATGTCGAGGATTCCATCGTTCTCGACACAAATATTAAAGAACATGATTTAAATGGTGCCACGTTAATCCCAGGTTTTATCGATACACATAATCATCTATTAGTATATGCACAAAACAAAGCCCAAGTAGATTGTTCTTCAGCAAGCAATAACAATATTGCAGATATTATTTCAAATATTGAAGCGTTCCATCAAAAGCGAAATGACAATAGTTGGATTTTAGGTTATGGCTATGATGATACGATGCTTGCGGAGCAAAGACACCCTACTAAAGAAGACTTAGATAAAATCAGTACAGATCGCCCTATAATGATCTTCCATATTTCCAATCATATTGCAGTTGTAAACTCAAAAGTATTAGAAATTGCGAAAATAGAGGATTCGATGCAAGACCCAGAAGGAGGATACTTCGGACGGGATGAAGCGAATCAATTAAACGGGGTTTTATATGAACACGCGGCAATGGGCTATGTTTATGATCACATCCCTGCCCCTTCTCAAGAGGAATTTATGGAGTTAATTCGCAGCGCTGCTCAAGAATATGTTGCGCAAGGAATTACAACAAATACAGATGCAGCGGTAGGACATACAGAATATGGTATTCATATAGATGCCGTTAAAGATGCAATCAATCCTATGAGAATGCGCTTAATGTTTATGTATAATGTGTTATTAAAAGGTGGCTATTTTGAAAATTACGATGCCCAACAATTAAATCAGAAAATTTTAGAAGACTCTAATGGTATGGTCAAGTTAGATAGTGCGAAACTATTCCAGGATGGCTCGATTCAAGGTCGTACAGGTGCTTTACGCCAACCATATTATCATGATTCAAATTTATATGGAGAGCTTATTTTTCCACAACAAACGTTGAACGATTATGTGTTAGAACTTCATAATCTAGGTTATAGAATTGCCACACACGGCAATGGCGATCGTGCTATAGGTTCTATCCTTGAGGCTTATCAAAATGCACTGGATACGTCTCCGCGGAATGATCATCGTCACCGAATTGAACATGTTCAAACAGCTACACCAGAAGATTTAAAGTCAATGAAAGACTATGATATAGCTGCTTCATTCTTTATTAATCATGTCTATTACTGGGGAGATCGCCATAAAAACATCTTTTTAGGACCTGAAAGAGCAGAGCGGATAAATCCTTTAAAAGAAGCCGATGATTTAGGTTTGCTCTATACATTACATTCGGATTGTCCAGTTACGCCCATTTCCCCACTTTTCTCAATATGGGCAGCGGTTAATCGCGTGACGAAAGACGGACATGTACTAGGTGAAGCACAAAAAATAGATGTGGAAACAGCATTAAGATCGATGACTATTTATGGCGCCCAATTGAATTTCGATGAACAAGACTTAGGTAGTATCGAAATAGGGAAATTAGCTGATTTCGCCGTTTTAGATCAAGATCCAACAGCAGTAGATCCGATGACAATTAAAGATATTAATATCCTCGCTACAATTATTAATGGCGAAATTGTCTATAAAAATAAAGAATTAGCTTTTTCCATGTGAAAATAATTACTATTTCCCCAATAGTAACTATTTATATATTTTTCAGAGAACTGCTGACTTCCCCTTTCGTCAGTAGTTTTCTGAATTTTTAGAAATAAATATATTTTCCTAGATTGTGAATTTACTATTTGCTGCCGTAAAAAAGTGCAAACTTCTTCAATACTAGCGTGATCCATTAACCGAAATCCAACGTTGAAAGCTTGAGACCACTTGAAAAAACGAGCAATTTGTAACGGAAAATATCCTACTAACTATACAAGATCCCCTGTCATAATATCCTCTCTCTCCTCTACATACTTAAGTGAAAATACCTAAAAGAAATTATATAAGAAAAAATAATTCTCTTTTAAACCATTTTTCTCTACTTTAACACCATTATTATGTTGACAACCTTTTTTAAAATTTATATACTATTCCAAAATAAACCATGGAATGGCAAATAAATAAAACACAACTGGTACGTACGTCATGACAAGTTAAGTTTATTTGCTTTTTAGAAAGGAGTTATTCTATGTCCCTCAAAACATTTTTCAATGTCTTTATTGGTCTTGTTTTACCTGTTGCTAGTGTAATTGGTGGGTTAATTTATTTCCGTTACTCGGAGCATTTTATTTTAGGTTTTCCCATTCTTTATTTTTGGATGTTCTTATGGTTCATCCTGACATCTGTATGTATCTCTTGTTCTTGGTTTTTCTTCGATAAAAAAAATTATGATTAAATAATGACAAGGTGGGATGGCTTATGGCAGTAGCAATATTTATAGGTGTTCTTATTTTTTCTCTAATTCTAGCAGTTCTTTCTAAAGGCAAATCAAAAAAAGATAACGTTGCAGATTATTTAGTTGGTGGCCGATCTTTTAATGGATTTATTTTATTCTTTCTTGCTATCGGCGAAGTTTATAGTATTGGAACAATTATTGGATTTCCTGGCGGTATATATGCAAAGGGGGCTAGCTATGGCATATGGTTTCTCGGATACATCCTGTTAGCATATCCAGTTGGTTACTTCCTTTCTCCCCTTATTTGGCGGGCTGGTAAACACTACAATGCGATGACAGCGCCTGATTTGTTTAAAAGTCATTTTTCTAGCAGACCTTTAGAGTTACTTGTAGCATGTACTTGTTTACTTTTCCTCATTCCTTGGGGGCAGTTACAGTTTGAAGGACTGATCGTTGCTTTAAATGCTTTAGGCTTTGATTTCCCACCAATTATGGCGGTAGTCATTGCTGGAGCAATTGCATATATTTATGTTGCGATTTCTGGCGTAAAAGCACCTGCTGTTATTTCCATTTTAAAAGATATTCTTCTTTTCGCAGCCATTATTATCGTAGGTTGGGCAGCCTTTTCAAAACTTGATGGCGTCAATAATCTATTTACTACTGCAAAAGAACATGGTGCTTCCGTATCATTTGGTTCGACAGAACAAGTGACGTTTTCAATCACAACGATTATTTTCCAAGCAGTTGCTTTCTATTGTTTCCCATTTATTATCAATGTCTTGTTCACAAGTAAATCAGAAGGAACAATTAAGCGTGCCCAACGGTTTATGCCATTGTATATGCTAATGTATCCATTTTTAATTGCTACAGCCTATTTTGCTTTAGTTGCATTACCGAATATTGATAACCCTAATCACGCTTTTATTGCAACGTCCATTGAATTATTACCGTCATGGGTAGTTGGATTAGTAGCTGCTGGTGCCGCACTTTCAGGGCTTTTAGTGCTAGCCGTTATCTCTTTAGTAGTTGGAGGTATTTTTACTCGTAACATTGTGACAAGTATTCCCGAAAATAAACAACGCAAATGGTCACAAGTCGTTGTTGTTATTTATTTATTAATTTCAATGTTGTTGACTGTATCGCTTCCAAGTCTCATGCTCAATCTCATTAACACAGCTTATTTTGGCTTTGGTCAAATATTGCCTGGTATTCTCTCCATTATTTTTTGGAAAAGAGCTACAGCTATAGGAGTAGGTGCGGGTATTCTAACAGGGACGGTAATCGCCTTATCCTTCCAATTTGCAGGTATCAGTATTTTTGCAATCAATACCGGACTGATTGCCTTATGTTTCAACTTCCCTGTCTTGATTATCGTAAGTCTACTGACATCTAAAAATAAGCAGCTGCTAACACCAATAGTATCTGTGCAAATAGAGAAATAGTTTAATAATGATCGTTATAGGAAGTGCATGAAATGGAGTATTCTGTTGTTTTTGAATCAATACTATTAATAGGGTTTATGATTTTAATTGGTGTATTACTTGCTCGCATTACGCCCATTAATGATAGTACACGTCAAACGTATACGCTTATTATTGTTAATGTTGCAATGCCCTGTATTATTTTATCAAGCATATTTAAAGTAGATATCGATCCTATTATTCTTAAAAATATTGGCATGGTATTTGGCCTATCCATTGTCATTTGTCTAATTGGTATTTTTTTAGGATGGCTGTTGATTACTATTTTTGATAAAGGTAGTACGGTTAAAGCTGAAATATCCTTACTTTCTGGTCTAGGCAATACAGGTTTTATCGGTATTCCTTTATGTGCTGCGATTTTAGGGCCAAAAGGTGCTTTATATGCGGCCATCTTTGATGCGGGCGTGGACTTGGTCATATGGACTGTTGGGGTGATGCTGCTACAAAAAACGATGAAATTTTCATTTAGCACGCTGAAATCAATGATTAATATACCAACAATTGCAATTGTCAGTGGCTTATTTTTTGCCTTTATTAATTATCGTCCGCCCGTGATTTTTATTACATTAACAAACCAATTAGCTGCACTTGCATCACCACTTGCCATGTTTTATATCGGGATACTCATTATGTCTGTCAATAAATCGCAATTTAGCGCACTTCAAAGTAAATCGATTATCCCTACTTTGGTTAAACTTGTTGGTCTGCCGATTGTAGTGCTTATTATCTTAAGTTTTAGTACTGTAGACCATGTCATTACCCAAACATTATTAATTCAAGCGACAATGCCTGCTCTAACACTGTCCTCTATTTTATTTAGTAAATATCATGCGAACGATAAATTAGGTGCGATTGTCACAGTTATTTCAACAATATTTTCATTATTATCAATACCATTACTGCTATTCATATTGGTTAAATTCAATTACTTTTAGGAGGTCATTCTATGATGAAAGTTGATTTACTTATTGAAAATGCAAATATAATTACATTAGATGTAAACAGTACACGTGCTAATGTGGTGGCGTCTTATAAGGGGCGAATTGTAGGACTATGGACGAAAGATGAGTTTAATCATATCAAAGACTCTTTAGTTTTTGAAAAAGGAATACATGAAGTAGATTTAAACGGTGCAACATTAATCCCTGGTTTCATCGATACACATAACCACCTATTAATTTATGCGTTAAACAAATCACAAGTAGATTGTTCCCCTACTTATAATAAAAGTATTACTGATATCATTAGCAAGTTAAAGGACTTTGCGAATGTACAAGCTGATAGCAGTTGGATTTTAGGCTTTGGCTATGATGATACAATGCTATTAGAGAATAGACACCCTACAAAAGAAGACTTAGATAAAGTAAGTACGGATCGACCTATATTTATCCGTCATATATCTAATCATCTTGCCGTTGCCAACTCAAAAGCATTGGAAATCGCGAAGTTAGATGCTTCGATAAAAGACCCAGATGGGGGTCATTTTGGCCGGGACGCATTTAATAATTTAAATGGTGTATTATATGAACCTGCTGCAATGGATTTAGTTTTTAATAGTATTCCTACCCCTACAACTGAAGAGGTCATTGACTTAATTCGCTTAGCTGCTCAGGACTATTTAGCACAAGGAATTACAACGAATACCGATGCAGGGGTTGGCTTAACATTAGGTTCAATAGAATACGATATCCATATGGAGGCATTGAAAGTACAAGCACATCCAATGAGAATGCGCTTAATGATTATGAATGATATGTTGTTGGAAGGTGGCATTTTTGAGCAGTATGATGCACAGCAGCTTAATCAAAAAATTTTGCAGGACTCTAATGGCATGGCCAAATTAGATAGTGCGAAACTATTCCAAGATGGCTCGATTCAAGGGTTAACAGGCGCTTTACGTCAACCATATTATAATAATGCGAATTTATACGGGGATTTAATTTTCCCACAAAGTACTTTAAACGATTACGTATTGGATTTTCATAATCGTGGCTTTAGAATCGCAACACATGGCAACGGCGATCGCTCCATAGGTTCTATCTTGGAAGCCTATCAATATGCACTTGATATTTCTCCACGCGATGATCACCGACATCGAATTGAACATGTGCAAACAGCGACGTCTGAAGATTTAGCATTTATGAAAAAATATGAGATTGCCGCTTCTTTCTTTATTAATCATGTCTATTACTGGGGAGACCGCCATAAGAACATCTTTTTAGGTCCTGAAAGAGCAGAGAGAATGAACCCTTTAAAAGAAGCCGATGATTTAGATTTGTTATATACATTACATTCGGATTGTCCTATTACGCCGATTTCCCCACTGTTCTCAATATGGGCCGCTGTTAATCGCATGACGAGAGACGGCCATGTACTAGGCGACGAACAAAAAATCGATGTTGAAAGCGCGCTAAAATCGATGACCATTTATGGCGCACAATTAAACTTCGATGAGCAAGAATTAGGCACTATTGAAATAGGGAAATTAGCTGATTTTGCTGTATTAGATAAAGATCCTACAGCGGTAGATCCAATGACAATTAAAGACATCAATATATTAGCTACAATTATTAATGGTGAAATTGTATTTGAAAGTAAAAAATTAGCTTTATCCAAGTGAAAATAATTACTATCCCCAATAGTAACTATTTATATATTTTCTCAGAAAAACTACTGACTCCCCATTTGTCAGTAGTTTTTATAATTCATGATAATTGATAGTAGCAGAGGCGTTCGTGAGGATTACGGCTTACTGTGCTAAACAGACATCAACGCACCAGTATAAAGTGTTACATTAACTGCAGCCAATCTAATACTGTTCCTTTTATCAGTCTGCTCTTTATTTTTTTAAACGCTGTGATTTGAAGTGAAAAGCATACATACCAGGATGATAATCTGCCATACAATATTCAATCAAATCGCCATTTATATCATAAACAAAACGATCTAAATGAAGTGTATTACTATTTTCTTTAATATTTAGTAATTTAGCGTCCTCTTTTGAAATAGGCTTACTCGTAATCACTTCATCCGCATCATGCAATTGGATACTCATTTCATCCTCTAATAAGTCATATAACGTACCACTTTTAATATCCAATTTCGCAAGCTTTTCACCAATTTCTATTGGATAATATTGCGTCTCAATCGCTATTGGCATATCATCTGCATAGCGGACACGCTTAATCAAATAGGCTTGAGCTAAAGCGATCGCTTCTTTCACTTCAGCAGGAACAGTAACAATTCCATGATTAATTAACTTCGTTCCAGGCTGCATCCCCATATTCTCAATACTTTTCGTCGTACTAATCAAATTCCCCAACCAGTAATGCACTGGTTTTCTAGCAATATATGTACCTTTTCCATGTCGTTTCTCGACAATACCATCATTCACTAAATGGGACACAGCTTCCCTTACTGTACTTCTACTCACACTGTATGCTTCCATTAAATCACGTTCACTTGGTATTTTACTTTTATAAATCCCTTGATTAATATTCTTCTCTATTATTTTTCTTAGCTGGATATGGAGAGGTATAGGATTATTTGAACTAATCATTCTTACACTCCTTTCAAAAGTCTGTTTTAGAGGGGAATACTATTATTACTAAAAGGAACTGATTATCTATAAATATCGTTAAATAGGACTACTTCTATTATATCTGTCCTTCTATTTTTTGCCTAATTTAATCCTTATCATTACCTTTTTTATATACTAAAAAATATCCACCCAAATAGCAGTGGATATTTAAATAAATTCTAAAGCGTAAATGGCTCAGCATTGGCCAAGTTACTGCGATAAAAGTTATAGCTTTGACCTTTGCGCTTGCGTATTAAATAATTGCGCTCCGTTAAATAATGCACAAAAGTAATTACTTGAATAAAAGCTGCACCAAGAAGTTCTGGTGGTTTATGTGCGTACACCTGATTTGTAATGTCATGTGCAGATGCCCCTTCCTCTGGTATTGCAGCTAATATTTGCTGGCATTTATCTGTATAATGGACCATTAAGCGCGATACACGCTCATTAAAGTCCTCAATTTGAGTCCCATGAGCAGGTAAGGCATCGTTGATTTCTAATTGACCGAGACTGTCAAATGTCGCTAAATATAAAGCGAGAGGATTTTGCATTTGTGTAGAAGGCATCACAATCGGATTAATAATTTCTAACAAATGATCCCCTAAAAATAAAACCCCTGTCTCTTTTTCATAAAAGCAATAATGATCTGACGAGTGCCCAGGTGTCCAAATAGGCTGTAACGTAAATGTCTCGCCTTCAATGAGTTCTTGCTCAGAAAATATAACATCGACCTGCACTTGGAAAGGTTCAAAGCGATTAAACACTGCCGATGCCGCTTTATCTTGTACCATGCCATAATCCGCTAAGAAAGATAAACTGCCATCCTCGGTCATTCCTTGTGCAAAACGTTCTCGTCTTTTTATTAATTCATCATTGCTGCGTTGAGACATCCAAATCGTTGCGCCATATTCATCTTGGAACCATTTTGCCAGCCCAAAATGATCAATGTGCAAATGTGTGATAAGCACACGGTTAACTCGACGTTGGCCAATGACCTGGCGCCAAATTGCTTTCGACTCCTCGGTGTCGTCACCTGTGTCAATAATCGTAATACCAGAAAGTTCTTCAATAATATAACAATTAACACTGCGTAAATCATAAGGAATTGGCAATGTTACAACTTGCCAATTTAAACGGTTTTCATTGTGCATAATTAACATCCCCACTTAATTATTCTATTATTCTGTCTTTTTATGTTAAAATAATAACACTTCTGATCGAAAGGAGCCAACGTATGGTCCGAAAAATCGATACATTTATTTACAATGCCGTTATTTTAACACAATCAAAATCTATGCCTATCGCAACAAGTATGGCCATTGCTAACGGTAAAATCATTGCTTTATTTCAGCATAATCATGTTGCACCCTATCAAGCGAAAGTAATGATTGATGCACAGCAAAAGGTGATTATCCCCGGTTTAATCGATGCACATTGTCACTTACAAGCGATGGTTAGCGAACAATTTAGTATACATATACCAACATCATACCAAACGAAAGAGGCACTTTTTACATATCTTCGTGCGCAAATTTCGCAAATTCCAGTCGGACAATGGATTCGTATAAATGGCTATCATCCTTTTCATTTTCCAAAAATAGAAAAACTAACGATGGCTATGTTGGATGAGCTTTCAACTAATCATCCGATTCGTCTGCGCTATATTACTCGCCATACGTCTGTGCTAAACAGTCTAGGCTGGGACTACTTTAAACAAGCTTCACAAAATCATTCGACAGAAGGTATTTACGAAGAGCTTGATGCAGTTGGACAACCGACAGGCATCATTCACGGTGCGGACGCTTTACTCAATGAATTTGTCCTACCTAAATTACCCGAAAAACAATGGTTAGCAGGCATACAAGCTTTACAAGAAAAGCTTCTAGCATTAGGTATTACAACGGTGTGCGATGCCTCTCCAACGACATCGGCATCTCAGCTTGCCATATGGAAAAAAGCAGCTCAACACTTTTGGCACATGCCCGTTCATTGGATGACAGGTAGCGCACACTTTGAAGACCTTGCACTTCAGCTACAATCTACACCACTATTTAAACGCAGTGCGTTAAAAATTGTGTTGGAGACAATGCCTGAAATTTATCCTTCAAAGGACGTGGTAGTCCAAATGATGAAACAAGCATTTCTCGCCAATAGCCCTGTCGCTGTTCATGTTGTAAATCCTGAAATGGTCTGGCATGCATTGGATGCATTACAAACAGTTCGTCAGCAACTCCCAGATGTAAAAGGAATTTGTCGCTTTGAACATATGAGTCTTTGTCCCGAAGCTTTTTTCGATATGCTTTATGAACAACAAATACAAGTCGTGACGAATCCTCCGTTTATTTATACACATGGAGATCGCTATTTACAGCAAGTTGACGATGGTGAGCATCAATGGCTGTATCCAGTAAATTCGTTACTACAACATCGTATTACAGTCGCAGCTGGCGCCGATGCCCCTGTCGCACCTATCTCCCCTTGGCTTGGCATGGTTGCTGCCTGTACAAGACATAGCAAGGATGGCTTGCCAGTAAATAAACAACAGGCTGTTTCAAGACAGGAGGCGCTTAACCTATATACGACAAATGCCGCTTCCGTTATTGGGGAGCAACAACACATAGGACAACTTGCACCAGGCTTTGACGCTACTTTTATTATGCTTGCACACCATCCTATTAACTGCACCTTAACTGAGCTCCAACATATGCAAGTATTAGAGACATGGATCAGTGGTCAACGACTTTATCATTCTTCATAACAAATATTGTAATTAGAACAAATTATCTATATAATAAATAGTTAATTGCTATAATCGCAATTTACGAAAAAGAAAGGTATGAAGACTATGGAAAATAATAAAACCGTCCACCGATTAAGCACTGTAGATAATGCCATCTCTTTACTCACATTATTTTTAAAATATAAATCTATCGGGCTCGTTGACATTGAGCGCGAGCTACAAATTAGTAAAACAGCAGCTTTTCGTTTAGCAGCTACTTTAACTGACCGTGGCATGCTACTAAAAAATTCTGATAGTAAAACATACCAGCCAGGGCCAATCATTTTTCAAATCGTCAATCGATTCCAAGCGCCGGATATTGTTTCGATTGCAGAGCCATACATGACGGAACTTGCCGCAAAAACGAAGGAGTCTGTTTATTTATCTATACGTTCAGGTAATAAACATCTCTTTTTATCCGGTGTTGAAAGTGAACATGCCTTAAAGGTTACGACTCCACTCGGGGAAGAATATGAATTATATTACGGCGCGATTGGGAAATTACATATGGCCTACATGTCGCCTAAAGATTTACAAACATATTTTAATCGCACAACCTATATTCAACATACCGAAACAACACTTGATATTGAGCTTTTAAAACAACAGCTTTCTACCATTAAGCAAGCTGGCTATGCCTGGAGTCTTGGTGAACGTGCAGACGGAATGATTGGTGTCGCTGCACCGATTTGGGGCAATAGCGATGAGCCCCTTGCTGCGCTAACGATTCTCCTTCCTCTTTCCCGTTATCACGAGGACATTAAAGAACAGATGGAAGAAATCGTCCAAGAATACACAGCAAAAATCACACAAGACTTCCTCGACAAGCAACACTAGCCATTTGCCACAACACGTTGCATATAATTTTCTTTTACAAGGGTTTGTTCAAATGCAAGCCCTTGTTCTAATGAACAATCCAACCCACTAGTAACTAAACGTTTAATTTGTTGCGCGACCTTCGGATACGTCGTAATACGCTGCATAAAACGGTACACTTCATCAAATAACTGCTCTTCTTCAAAGATATCTGTAACAATTTGACGAGCTTTTGCTTCCTGTGCTGATAAATAATAACCTTTCATCGCAAAATCAATTGCCCAACCATGACGCATTAAACGGGGCAGGCTTTGTGTCCCCCCAGCGGCTGGTAACATACCGAGTGCACATTCAGGCAAAGAAATTTTTGTTTTAGGTGCCGCAAAACGAAAATCACAAATCATCGCCATCTCAATGCCTGAGCCAACTGCAAAACCATGCAAAATAGCTGCAATTGGCTTTGGACAGCGACGGAATTCCTCCCAAATATCATGCTGAATTCGAATTTTCCGTTTTTCAATAACAGAAGGTACTGTGCCAAATTCTTTTAAATCTGCACCGGCACAAAATCCTTTCCCATTCCCTTTTAAAATCACGCCATCGATTGTAGGGTCAGCTTGGACTGCTAAAATATGTTCATACAGTGCGTCACGCATCGCCACACTAACGGCATTTAATTTGTCAGGATTGTTTAAAGTAATAATCGCTATATTTTGCTGTCGCTCGAATAACACAATTGATTCCATCTACGCTCCTCCTATTCCCCAATAAATTGTGGCTTACGCTTCTCTAAAAAGGCTTGCACACCTTCCATACGATCACGCGAAGTTTGTAATAATAAATAGACATCTAACTCTAAACGTAATCCCTGTTCAAATGGTAGCTCACTGCCGCGATATAAACATTCCTTCGTATATTGCAATGATAAAGTAGAAAGCTCGCTTAAGTGCAGTGCCTCTGCACAAGCTGTATTCCACAATTCCTCCCGCGTTACTTGTAGCGTCGCTAAACCTAGCGATATCGCTTCCTCCGCACTGACTGTAGACTGACCAAGTAAAACATGCATTGCTGCACCTTTCCCAATTAACCGTGGCAAACGCTGTGTAATGCCCCCTGCCGGCACTAAGCCGTATGCTAATTCTGGCACTGCAAATTGCACATCATCTGCAATGATGCGAATATCGGCAAGACAAGCAAAACTAAAAGCTAATGATGTACATTGCCCATGAATCGCCATAATAATTGGATAGGGAAGCTTCGCCCATAGTTCAAGCGCTTCAGTCGCAAGACATACCGTTTGATATTGTTGTGGTATATCATCCTCTATCGTTGCCGGGAGTCTAGTGCCAATAGAAAAATTATCGGCAGTCGAACCGACAACTACTACTTTAATGTCCGTTGCATCTCGTAAATGGATGGCGACATCACGTAACTCCTGAATAAAAGGTGCATGCCATTCATTTTGCGTTGCATCGTCGACTAGCTGTATGTAGGCAATGCCGTGCTGCTGTGTCATTTTGATAAATTGGTAATTCATCATCAATCCCTCTTTTCATTAGCGTAGTTTGTCTTGTAATAAGCAGTATGCTCACCAAAATAAGGGGCCCTTACTCTTCGTATCGTTTCTTCCTCTGCTTGCCACCAATTTGGTGTTTCTTCTATTATATTGTCATCACATAATATCACTGGTTGGACAGCTGTCTGCTCATAAGGAACCGATGCGATCATCGTCGCTACTTCATATTGCGAGACGTCAATATTATAGGCTGCATTCGTTGTTGTTTGATCATACAAAGCAAGGGCAATCGACAATGCACCCATTACACCCGCTGTCATATCACTTATAGAAAATAAAGGTAGAGCAGGTGTCCCAGTATGATCAACTGTTTGTGCTACGATGCCACCCATTGATTCCAATGTCGACCCATACCCTACATAATCTCGATAAGGGCCTGTTTGACCAAATGCAGATAATGCTGCATGAATAATGGACGCATTGTGTCGCTGTAGTACATCATCCGTCAAACCAAAATTACCCATTACGCGCGGACTAAAATTATTCACCACGATATGGCTACCTTCCACAAGCTTCAATAGTATCTCTTTATCTTCTTCCGTATTCAAATCTAAAACGACTGATTGTTTATTGCGATTCAGCTCTTCAAAAAAAGGTGTCGAACCTGACTTTCCCCGCACGCCATCTGGCCGATGGGGCGCTTCGATTTTCACGACAGTGGCACCTAAATCTGCAAATAATCGCGTGCAATAGGGTCCAGCCCACATCGCTGTTAAATCAACAATTTGTAGCTCCTTAAAACTAGTAAAAGAAAAGGACTGGTTTGCAGCCAGCCCTTTTGACATGATCCATGGGGAACGGATGATGCGTTGTTGTTGAATAAAACCTCTACTTTTATGTTGGGGACATTTTAATACTTCCTCATGCGATTGGACACTCGCAAAAGGTAATCGAAACGTTTGTCCGAGCATCATGAGCTCATGACGTAATTGGCTAGCACTCCAATTATTTAAAGCTTTGTTAATAGCACTTTTTTGTAACCTTCTTTCAGCTTGTGTCGGACAAGATGGCACATCTAATTCGGCCCAACTTGCTAAAAATGCCCATTGTTCATCACTTGGAGCACCAATGAACAGCTGACCATCCGCTGTAGGAACGAGCATCATCGGCACAATTTCTTGCTCTTCCATCGTAAACAGTCGACCATGTAGTGCACTCGTTAAAATAGAGGCTACACGAACCACCACTGTGGAATTACGCCGCCCTTCAAGTAACTGACAAACCGTGAGAAAGGCAATGTGAGCCGCCACTAATAAGGAGGCGGGGAAACCTCCGATGGCAATAGATGGGGATGATTCTTGCTCACTTTCCTTTAGCCAGCCTGCTTTTACTTGTAGTTCACGCTCATCGCCTGTTTGAAAAGCTTGAAAGTCAATGAATACTGTTACTGCTTGCGGAAAACATGCAGACTTCCACTGCAGGTCGTCCGTTAGTACAATATCCCATTCACTTGTTGCGATCGATGATGTCAGTTCCTTCTGTGCATCACAAAAGAAAGTTTGGTTCAGACATACTTTTTCTACGTACGCTCCTTGCTGTCGTAATAAGTCAGCAGCAAAACTGGTTGCAAGCGTTGTGGAAAGTTCTAATATTCTACAGCCCTTCAGTGTTTGCTGTGTCATTACACGACCTCCTAACTTAGTCTGCTGTTGGTAATGCCACTGGCTTTTTGACCTGCATATTTTGATTACAGCATTGAACAGACCCTTCACCAGATTTGATGCACATTACTTCACTTCCGCATTGCAAGCATTCTAAACGTTTTCCTAATTGATTCGCCATCGTACATCACTCCTTACTTTTTCTCACTGATTTTCTGCCCACAGCAAGTTATTTGACCTTCACCAATTTTCATCATAATAAATTCACTTTGACATGTTGGGCATTGCAATTTCGTTCCGATTTTTATCGTCATGTACATCCC
>Ga0213820_1000045_pt1 | contig 143629 bp, 128 predicted proteins | sample MC6MC0910MG_FD_179889 | JGI IMG/M metagenome (GOLD analysis project Ga0213820, IMG submission 179889) | Enriched soil aggregate microbial communities from Iowa State University, Ames, United States - MC6-MC0910-MG | ecosystem: Environmental > Terrestrial > Soil > Unclassified | place: USA...
GACGGCCCTGCATGCCTGCATGGCCCAGCGTAACCACAGCTACGCCGACGCGCTGGTCGCGGCGGGCGCTGACCTGAATGCAGCCGATGTCGATGGCACCACGCCGGTGGCCGCGGCCTTCTTCGACAGCTACAACCTGGCGGCAGCCGGGCAGCGCGTGGGCTGGTCCGAGAATGTGATCCGCTTCGCTGCCAGCTATCAGGGCAAGTCCGACTTCACCTTCGACACGCCGCTGGCGGCGTTCGGCAAATCGATTCGCCAGCTGGTGCTGGAAAACGGCGACACAGCCTCGGCGATGTTGATCGACTCCCTGGTGGGCACCGCCAAGGGTTGATTGTTTCTTTCAGGATTTACAGACAAGGATTACTTATGCGTCACTTCAAATACGTGCTGGCAGCACTGCCGTTTTGTGTACTGGCTGGCTGCGGCAACGACGCGCTGGATGGCACCTACGAGGCCACGACCAGCGTGATGGGCTACAGCGCAGGCAAGCAGACGGTCGAGTTCTCCAGCGACTACATCATTGCCGCAGGCAACAAGATCAAGGTCGACGAGTGGGAGCGCAAGGACGACGTGGTGGTAGCCCGTGATGCCAACGGTGTCGCGCTGATCAACGTCCGCGTGCTGGACGGCGGCAAGCGCCTCGAGTCGATTGGTGGCAACAACATGGCCAAGCAAGTGTTCGTGCGCGTCGACTGACCCTACCGGGCCGCTCTGCGGCCCATCGCCACTGTTTACGGCAAACGTTTAGCTTTACCGGCCTTCATTGGGGCTGCTGCGCAGCCCATCGCAGGCAAGCCAGCTCCCACAGGGTGAGCGGGGCTCTCGACAATTACGCCTTCCCTGTGGGAGCTGGCTTGCCTGCGATGGGCCGCGCAGCGGACCCATTGGTCTTAATTGACTGGCATTAGGGTAAACCCGCTCCCCGTTCAAAACCTGACCTGAAGCAACGCCTCTTCCTCCATCCGCCACTATGCTGATCCGGGCATTCTCTCAAGCTCACTCAGACAGACACGGAGGTATTTATGAAAGCTGCTGTCGTTGCCAAAGGGCGTCGCGTGGACGTGGTGGAGAAAACACTGCGGCCGCTGGCGCACGGTGAAGCGTTGCTGAAGATGCAGTGCTGTGGCGTTTGCCATACCGACCTGCATGTCAAGAATGGCGATTTCGGCGACAAGACGGGTGTAATTCTGGGCCACGAAGGGATTGGCGTGGTCGTGGAAGTGGGGCCGGGTGTCACGTCGCTCAAGCCGGGTGACCGGGCCAGTGTGGCGTGGTTCTTCCAGGGCTGCGGGCACTGCGAATATTGCAACAGCGGCAACGAGACGCTGTGCCGTGAGGTGAAAAACTCCGGCTACACGGTCGACGGTGGTATGGCCGAGGCGTGCATCGTGGTGGCCGACTACGCGGTTAAAGTGCCGGATGGGCTGGATTCAGCGGCCGCCAGCAGCATCACCTGCGCCGGCGTGACCACCTACAAAGCGGTGAAATCATCGAATATCCGCCCTGGGCAATGGCTGGCCATCTACGGCCTTGGCGGCCTGGGCAACCTTGCCCTGCAGTACGCCAAAAACGTCTTCAACGCCCGTGTCATTGCCATCGACGTCAACGATGATCAACTGGCCTTCGCCCGCGAAATGGGCGCCGACCTGGTGGTCAACCCGCGCGACGAAGACGCCGCGAAAGTCATCCAGGCCAAGACCGGGGGCGCCCATGCTGCCGTGGTCACGGCAGTGGCCAAGAGCGCGTTCAACTCTGCAGTGGATGCACTGCGCGCGGGCGGTCGGCTCGTGGCTGTGGGGCTGCCGCCAGAAGCCATGAGCCTGGATATTCCACGCCTGGTACTCGACGGTATCGAGGTCGTCGGTTCGCTGGTCGGCACCCGCCAAGACCTGCACGAAGCCTTCGAGTTTGCCGCCCAAGGCAAGGTGGTGCCGAAGGTGACCCTGCGCCCGATCGAAGACATCAATGACATCTTCGAAGAGATGCAAGCGGGCAAAATCAAAGGCCGCATGGTGATCCACTTCGCCGATTGAAGGCTGCTGCCTGCCCAAATGAAGGCGGCCTGCGTGTGCGGGCCGTTTTCAGTGTGGGTTCAAGCCGATCGCTGGGTCCGCAACAGTAACGCCGCCACTGCGCACCCTATCAGCGCCAGGCACGCCAGGTAGAACGCATCGCTGTAAGCCATCAGGTAGGCTTCGCGCCGAATGGTCGCCGCCAACCCCTCCAGCGCCTGCTGCTGGGCCGGCAGCCAGCTCTGTACGGTCTGGCTGATGCGTTCCTGAAGGCTGGGCGCAAACACCGTGACATGCTCGTGAATGCGCTCGCTGTGGTAACGCTCGCGCGTGGCCACGATCTGCGTCAGCGCGGCGGTGCCGATGGCGCCCCCGAGGTTGCGCAGCATGGAAAACACCGCTGAAGCGGAGCCCGCTTCTCGCTTTTCCAACCCCGCCACCGCCAGTACCGACAGCGCCACCATGATGAACGGCTGGCCAATGCCGCGTACCACCGTGGATGGGATGATGACGTTGTCGGCGCTGTCGACTGTCAGGCTCGCGCCCAGCCAGCAGCCGGCAGCCATGATCAGAAAACCGCTGGCCACCATGAACTTGGCGCTGGTCCAGGCCATCAGCCGTGGCATCAACGGTGCCAGCAGCAGCTGCACCACGCCATAGGCGATCAGCGCCACCCCCACGTCGCGGGCGCTGTAGCCCTGCAGTTGGGAGAGGTAGTTGGGCACCAGGAACACCAGGCCAAAGGTAGCCCCGCCGAAGATGAACATGGCAACGCTGGCCACCCCGAAGTTGTACCGCCCCAGCAAGCGCAAGTTGATGAACGCGCGCTGGCCGTACAGCTGCGTATAGACGAACACCGCCAGCGCCAGGCCGGCGATGATTGACATGCCGACGATGAATGTCGAACCGAACCAGTCCAGCCGGCCGCCTTCTTCCAGCACGATCTGCAGGCCGCCCAGGCCAACGACCATGGCCGTGATGCCCAGCCAGTCGCCACGGCGCAATAGGGTCAGTTGCAGGGGTTTGGCCTCGATCGACCAGGCGATGGCGAGCAGCAAGGCGATACCGGGGAACAGCTGCAGGTAGAAGATCCAACGCCACGAATAGACATCGGTCAACCAGCCGCCAATGGAAGGGCCGGCCGCTTGGGCCACGCTGTTGGCCAGGCTGAACAGGGCCATACCCATGGCCATCTTGCTGGCGGGCAGTTCGGTGATGATCAGCTGGAAGGAGAGGGGGATCAGCACGGCGCCGGCAGCGCCCTGAATAACCCTGAGGGTGATCATCGCCTCAAGGTTGGGTGCCCACGAGCAGGCGATCGACGCCAGCAGGAAGATGAACGAACCCGTCCACATCACACGGCGCATGGAAAACACTTCGACCAGCCAGGCTGTCAGCGGAATCATGACGATTTCCGCCACCAGGTAGGCGGTGGAAATCCACGAGCCTTCCTCGAAGCTCGCGCCCAGCGAGCCGCGGATCTCGGGCAGCGCCGCGCTGGTAACGTGCACGTTCATGCCGGCCATGAAGCAGCCGAGCAGGCCGCCGAACACGGCCACCCAGGCGCGTAACGGTACGCGTTGCTCACTGCTCATCGGCAGGCTCCACGGGGCGGGTGTCGACCGTGGTCACCACCGACATGCCGGGCAGTATCTGCAGGCCGTCTGCCGGCCGGTCGAGGACGATGCGCACCGGAAAACGCTGGACGATCTTGGTGAAGTTGCCAGTGGCGTTGTCCGATGGCAGCAACGCGAAGACGTTACCGGACGCCGGCGAGAAGCTGGCCACGTGGCCTTGCACAGGCTGGCTGGAGAAGCTGTCGACACGGACCTGCACCGGTTGCCCCGGGCGCATGTGTGCCAGCTGGGTTTCCTTGTAGTTGGCAACCACGTAGGTCTGCTGCAACGGCACCACCGCCAGCAGCGGCTGGCCAGGCACCACGTACTGCCCGGCGCGCACACGGCGCTGGCCGACCACACCGTCGATGGGCGCGCGCAGGACGGTGTCCTGTGCGTCCTGGTCGGCCAGCGCCTGCCGGGCCTGGGCACGGCTCAGGGTTGCTGCCCGTTGCTTGATGTCGGCATCGGCCGCCAGCGCCTGCGCCTTGGCCATCGCCAGCTGCGAGCGCTGTACACGCAAATGTGCCTGCGCGCCTTGCAGTGCGGCACCGGCTTGCACGGCGTTGGCGTGGGCGGCTTCCAGGCGCTGCACAGTGGCTGCGTCATCGCGCACCAAGCCACGGTAACGCTGCATGTCCAGCTCGCTGCGCTGGCGCTCGGCGTTGGCACTGTGCACGGCCGCTTCAGCCTGGACGATGGCCTGCTGCTGCTGATTGATGCGTTCGGCGGCCACTTGCTGGCCTGCCTGGGCGGCGGCCAGCGCGGCGTGCGCTTCGGCCACGCCAGCAGTGGCCTGGTCGAGGCGGGCGCGGTAGTCGCGGTGCTGCAGGCGCACCAGCACATCGCCGGCCTTGACGGCCTGGTCGTCCTCCACTTCCACCTTGGCCACATAGCCGGCCACGCGCGCGCTCAAGGCCACCCAGTCGGCGCGCACGTAAGCGTCATCGGTGGTTTCCAGGTAGCGCCCCGTGGTCAACCAGTACCCGCTGAATGCCAGTGCTGCCAGCACCGTCAGGCCACCACCGGCGTACAGCGTCAGGCGGCGACGGGTAGGCCTGGGGGCGGTGGCAACTGCCTGGGCCTGGTCATCGGGCAGCGGGTTTTTGCTAACGGCAACATTCATGATTGGCTTCCAGTCTCGGGGGTGGAGCGGTGCACCTGGTTTGGGGCCAGTGCTGGTGGCGACTGCCAGCGCCCGCCCAGGGCGCGGAACAGGTTGATTTGGGCACGCGCCAGGCGGCCTTGGGCCACGACGTGGCTGGCCCTGACCTGGATCAGGTCGCGCTCGCTGTCGAGCAACGCCAATGCATCAACGGTGCCTGCCTGATAGTTGCGTTGCGCAAGGGCAAAGCCACGCTCGCCTTGCGCCAGGGCCGCACCCAGGGCCAAGGCCCGTTGGCGCTCACCCTCAAGGCGCGCCAGCGCCTGGCGCACATCCTTGAGTGCCGCCAGCGCTACCCCGCGGTAATGGGCGACCTGCGCGTTTTGCAAGGCCTGGGCCTTGTTCACCCGTGCCCGGTTGGCTTTGATATTGGGGAATTCCCAGCTGATCAACGGCCCGATGGCAAACATCACCGCGCGGCTGTCACCCAGGTTGGCAAGGTGGTGGTCCGACGAGGTCAACGAGGCACCGAAGCTGACTTTCGGATACAGGTCGGCCTTGACGATATCGACTTCCAGGGCGGCAGCCTGCAGTTCGCGCTCGGCCTTGCGCACGTCGGGCCGGCGTTCGAGCAGGCGCCAGGCGTCGCCAGCGGGCAACGGCGCGGCGAGGGTCGGGATGCGCTGGCAGGTGTCAGTGTCGTCCGTGAGCGTTGTCGGGTCCTGGCCACTGAGCATGCTCAGTTCGTACAGCGCCATCTTCCGGCGCGCCTCCAGCATCGGCAGCTGCGCCCGCACCTGCTCGCGCAACCCCAGCAGGCGCACGCTATCGAGCTCCGTAGCGACCCCGGCCTGCCGCTGGCGGTCGCTGAGCTGCACACTGCGCTCCAGGGTGCTCAGGGACTGCCTGGCCGCGGCGATGCGGGCACCGTACACGCACTGGTCGATGTAGGCGCGGGTGGTCTGGCTGACCACGTGCAGCTGCACCAGGTCCAGGGCATCGCGGCTGGCCTCGGCCTGCACCCGTGCCCGCTCGATGGCGGCGCGCACCTGGCCCCACACATCGACCTGGTAAGCGAGCTCGATGGCCGGGTTGAAGGCCCATTGCGACGGCGCATGGCTGTCGGTCGCCTCGGCCAGGGTCTGGTCATCGGCGCTCTTGCCATAGCTCGCGCCCATGCCAATGGAGGTGGACGGCCAGCGCCGAGCATCGAATTCGCCAATGCCGGCGAGCATGGCCTGCACGTTGGCTTCGGCCTGCGCCAAGTCCTGGTTGTGCGCCAAGGCTTGCACCACCCAGGCATTGAGCTGCGGGTCTTGGTACAGCGCCCACCAGCGCGCGGGCAGCGCCTGGTCGCTGACGCCGGCAGGCAGGTGCAGTGCAGGGGTTGCCTGGAATGCAGTGGGGGGCACGGCGTTTGTGGGGTGCCCGGTGCAAGCCGTCAGCACGCCGAACAAGCCGAGGGCGGCGGTGCGTCCGGCAGGGCAGGAAAGGGATCGTATTGGCATCACGCAAAGTCGTATGAGGGGTCGTGAAGCCAGCTTATCGAGCGGCAGGGCGGCCCCGCTGCCGCAAGCGGGACAACCGTGCGCGCAACTGGGACAACCTCAGCCTTGGCGGTCAGTGCGTGGGCGCGGTGCCGGTGCCGAGCACGCTGATTTGCCAGGCGCTGGGGTTGTAGCCAAGGATGCGCTTGAACATCGCGGCGAATGCGCTGGCGCTCTGGTAGCCGTGCTCCAGCGCCACGTTCAGGATCGGCTTGCCATCGGCCAGGCACTGCTGGCTGAGGATCATGCGGGTGCGGGCCCGCCACTCCCCATACGACATCCCCACCTCACGCTGGAACAACCGCGCCAGGGTGCGGGCACTCATGTTCAACTGCGCGCCACACTGCTCCAGCGTCAGGTCCTGGGCCGGGTCTTCGAGAAACCCCTCGCACCAGGCGCGCAGACGCGCATGCTGCGGTACCGGCACGAAGGCGTCGATGCGCTCGGCCGTCTCCAGTTCTCGTTGGATCAGTGCCCGAGCGTGCTCGCCCAGCGGCTCGTCGCGTTGCAACATCCGTGACCCCGCCAGGATCAACTCGCGCAGCAACCCGGAGACCGCGATCACATGGCAGCGAGTGACGTGCGACCCCAGCAGCAAGGTGCGCATCGCCACTTCGCCTTGCATGCGCACTTCGTGGCTCATGCCGGCAGGTATCCACAGCGCCTGCCCGCGCGGTATCACCCAGTTGCCGCCATCGCTGTACACGCGCATCACGCCGTTGGCGGCATACATCAGTTGATCTTCGGCATGGCAGTGGCTGGCAACCACTTCGCCGTGTCGGTAGTCCATTCCCAAAGCTTGCATGCCAATCTCCTCGGGCCGTGTGGGGCGAGCAGGGGTAACGATTGGATCCAATGCTATCGCAAGGCGTTCAGGCGGGGTTGCTAAGTGTTCGCGTGCAACGCAGAAATATGCGCATGAATTGCGCTCAGGGTGTAAATCGTGGCTGTTCGTGGCGGGTTGGCCAGCCCTGGTGATGCTGGACCAGGAAGTCCACGAACACCCGCACCCGTGCCGGCATCGCCGGGCCACCGACGAATACGGCGTGTATCGGCTCGCGGTCACCGGGGTTGTAGGCTTCCAGCACGGGCACGAGTTGCCCGTTGTTGAGGTCATCGGCCACTGTGAAGGTGCCGATGCGCGCGATGCCGGCCCCCAACCTGGCGAATTGGGCCAGTGCCTCGCCGCTGCTGCACTCCAGGTTACCGGTGACTTTCAGGGCAAAGGCCTGCCCGTCGCGGCGAAACGGCCAGTCGGCTTCAGCGCGGCGGAAGTTGAAGCGCAAACAGTTGTGGCGGGCCAGGTCTTCAGGTTCCACCGGGGTACCGCAGCGTTGCAGGTAGTCGGGCGAGGCGACGATCACTTGGCCGGTGTCGCCAATGTAGCGGGCGCTCAGCGAGCTGTCCGGCAGGTGGCCGAAACGCAGCGCGACATCGGCCTGGCCGCCGGCGATGTCGACCACTTCGTCGCTTAAGGTAAGGTCGACCAGCACTTGCGGGTACAAGGCGCTGAACTGCGCCAGCAGAGGCACCACCGTCAGCCGCGCATGGCCCAGTGCGGCACTGACCCGCAGCCGGCCCCGCGGTACACCTTGGTCGGTGATGGCATCCTCGACCTCATCCAGGTCGGCCAGGATGCGCCGTGCGCCGCGCAAGTAGGCGTCGCCTTCAGGGGTAAGCGTGATGGCGCGGGTAGTGCGCAACAGCAGGCGAGTGCCCAGGCGCTGCTCGGTACGCGCGATGATCCGGCTGACAGCCGACGGCGTCAGCCCCAGCGCGCGTGCCGCCGCAGACAAGCTGCCTTCTTGCGCCACCTTGGCAAAAATCTCCATCTCTCCAGACCTTCCGGTGAAGTCCATTTGTGCCTCATGCGCAAAGGTGGTTGGCAAAAAAGCAGACTAGTGCCCGCATGAAACGGATCGTAGCATTTCAGGCACAGATAAGGAGCCGTTTCATGCGCATCAATCCACCCCTCGTCGCACTCGCCATCGGTGCCTTTGGCATCGGCGTCACCGAGTTCGCCCCCATGGGCATGTTGCCCAGTATTGCCACCGACCTTGGCGTGTCGATCCCCGCAGCCGGGCTGCTGGTCAGTGCCTACGCCCTAGGCGTGCTGATCGGTGCCCCGCTGATGACCTTGGCCACCGGCAGGGTGCCACGGCGTTACCTGCTGATCGGGCTAATGGCCATTTTCACCCTGGGTAACCTGATGTCGGCCCTGGCGACCGACTACGCCAGCCTGATGGTTGCCCGCGTGGTGACCTCGCTCAACCATGGCGCGTTCTTTGGCATTGGTTCGATCGTTGCGGCCAGCGTGGTGCCGCCTGAAAAACGGGCAGGGGCCGTGGCGGCCATGTTCATGGGGCTGACGCTGGCGACCATCGGCGGTGTGCCGCTGGCCACCTGGTTTGGCGAATTGCTGGGGTGGCGTACGGCCTTCTGGGGCATTGCGGGCCTGGGGCTGATTGCGATGACGACACTGTGGTACGCACTGCCTAATGTGCCGCTGCCGAAAAGCGATGGGGTAATGGCCGAGATCCGCGTGCTGGGCCGTGGCCCGGTACTGGCGGCGCTGGCACTGACCGTGGTGGGTTCCAGTGCGATGTTTACCGTCTTTACCTACATTGCGCCAATCCTGCACAGTGAAGCCCAGGCCTCCACACCGTTCATCACCGCCATGCTGGTGTTGTTCGGTATTGGCCTGACGCTGGGCAACGTGTGGGGTGGCAAGGCGGCGGACCGTTCGGTTGACCGCACGCTGATCGTCTCGTTGGCGGTGCTGATTGCCGTGTTGCTGGTGTTCCCGCTGTTGATGCCCTGGGCACTGCCTACCGCACTGGCGGTGCTGGTGTGGGGCGCTGCCAGTTTTGCCCTGGTACCGCCGCTGCAGATGCGCGTGATGGAGGCCGCCAAGGAGGCGCCCAACCTGGCGTCTGCGGTGAATATCGGGGCGTTCAACCTGGGCAATGCGATCGGTGCTGCGCTGGGTGGCGCGGTGATCAATGCAGGGCTGGGTTACCCGGCGATATCCCTGGCGGGTGCGTTGATGGCCGGGTTGGGCCTGGTGATGGTGTTGCTGTTTGCCTGGCGCTCCCGGGCCGTCCAGGCCTCACCGCTGGCCACGCTGTAAGGGGTGTAGGAGCAGCCGTGCGCTGCGAAGAGGCCGGTGGCTACACCGTGGATCTTCGCTGCGGGTACGGGCCTCTTCGCAGCACAAGGCTGCTCCTACCTCAATCGCGCCTGCCGCTAGTACGCAGCGTCCAGCGCAATCTCCACCCCTTCAAATTCCGCCATCGCATCCCGCATCGCTTCGCAAAAATACGCCCGTGAAGCCCGGTCAAACAGCAGCTGCAAGGCCGTCACCGCTTCACGCCCGACGTTCACTACGATCACATTGATCCGCGCCGCTGATGTCTGCGCCACGGCTCCGACCGGGAAGGCCTGGGCACGCAGGTCAACCCCGCATAGCTTGGCCATCACCGCGCTGCAATGCTGCCCCGACAGTTGCAGCCAGGCGTGGCTGTCCTGGCGCGGCAGCAGGTAGTTGCGCTGGGCGTCCTGCACCCAGTCGGCCTCTTCGGCGGCAATCCGCGCCCCTTGGTCGGCGAAACTGCCCAGCAGCAGGTATTCGGTGGCCGACAGCCGCGCCACCCAGCTACCGTCGTCCTGGCGCAGCGCCTGGTTGGGCTGTGGCGGCAAACGATAGCCGCGTGCTTGCAGGTAGGCCGCGGTGTCGGCGCCACGAAAACCCACCCGCGCCAGGTCGGTCAGGTCGGTCAGCGCGCAGGTCAGCAGTGGCTCGGCCTGTGGCTGGGGAGAGAAGCACTGTTCTGTCTTCAGGCTAGTCATGGCTCACAGCTCCTGGCGCAGGTTGTCGGGGTCATGGAAGGGCAGTTGCACCACCTTGGCATTGACCATCACACCGCCCTCCACGCGGATTGGGATGTGCATGCCGGGGGTGGCCTGGTGGGCGCCGGCGTAAGCCAGGCCGATGATCTGCCCCAGGGTTTGCGAGTACTCGCACGAGGTGACGTTGCCGCTGATGTCCGGGCCGTCCAGCACCAGGTGGCCTTCCAGTGGCTGCGGGCTGCCCTTGGGCAGCGTGAACCCGACCAGCTTGCGCTTGAGCGGCTGCGCTTCGAGGATCTCGATCGAGCGCTTGCCAACGAAGAACGCTTTCTTGCGGCCGATCGCCCACTGCATGTCGATTTCGGCGGGGTGGGTCATGCCATCGGTGTCCTGGCTGATGATCACATGGCCTTTTTCCAGCCGCAGCAGGCGCTGGGTCTCGACCCCGAACGGGCGAATGCCCAGCCCGGCGCCTGCTTGCATCAAGGCGTCCCACAGGCGTTCGGCATGGCGCGCCGACACATGGATTTCATAGCCCAGCTCGCCGACGAAACCGACCCGCAGGATGCGCGCCGAAATACCCGCCACCTTGCCCAGGCGTACGCCCAGGTAAGGGAAGGCCGCGGCCGACAGTTCCACGCCTTCGCACACCTTGGCCAGCACCTGGCGTGACAAGGGGCCGGCCAGGTTGACGGCGGCCAGGGCGGCGGTGACGTTGGTGATATCGACGTCCAGGCGCCACTGCGCGTTCCACTTGAGCATCTGCTGGTAGATGCGGTCGACGCCACTGGTGGTGGCGCTGACATAGAAGTGCTGCTCGGCCAGGCGTGCGCAGACGCCGTCATCGATCACCACGCCGTGCTCGTTGGTCATCAGTGCATAGCGGGTGCGGCCGATCGCCAGTTTGGCGAAGCCGAAGGTGTACAGGCGCTCGAGCAGCTCAGCGGCATCCGGGCCGCGTACGTCGAGGCCGCCGAGGGTGGAGACGTCGATCAGCCCAACCTTCTCGCGCACATGCCGCGCTTCTTCTTGCATGCAGCGTTCGCGGTCCTCGGGCTTGCCGTAGTAGGCCGGGCGCTGCCAGATGCCGGCGGGCATCATCTTCGCGCCTGCTTGCAGGTGGCGGCGGTGCATCGGTGTCTGCCGGTACGGGTCGAAAGCGCGGCCAGCGACATGCGCCAGCTTTTCCGCCTGGAATGGGGGGCGCGCCGTGGTCACGCCGGTTTCGCTGATGCTGCGGCCCGTGGCCTGGGCCACCAAGCGCGCGGTGGGCAGCGCCGAGTGGCGCCCTTGGGACGGGCCCATGCCGACCGTGGAAAAGCGCTTGACCAGTTGCACGTCGCGATAGCCGCTGCGGGTGGCGTTAACGATATCGCGCACCTGCAAGTCTTCGTCGAAGTCGACGAAATCCTTGCCCTTGGGGTGCGGGAAGATCGGCCACGGATGATTGACCTTGGCCTCTGCGACGAAGCTTGCCTGCGCAGGGGCCTCCAGGCCAAGCGCCGCCAGGGCCTCGCTAGCTGCGCGGGTGGCGTCCGTGAGCACATTGCTCAGCACATGCCGGCCGTTCACCGAGCCTGCGATATCCAGCCCCGCCGGTAGGTTGCTGAGGGTGAACTCGTCGCGGTTGACGTCATAGGCCAGCTTGCCGCCAGCCTGGCACAGCAGTTGGTACACCGGCATGTAGCCCGCCGACATGCACAGCAGGTCGCAAGCCAGGCGCAGGCCATGGTCGCCGACCTTGCCCTGGCCAGTGATCGGGCGGATATCGACGCCAGTCACATGGCGCATGCCCTTGTCGTGCAGGGCTTCATAGACGGTGCTGCCCAGGTGCAGGGGAATGTCGCGGCGCTTGAGCTCGCTGGCCAGCGCGGCATTGGCGGGCGCGGCGCGCATGTCCACCAGGGCGGCGATGGCCACACCTTGCTCCTGCAGGTCGAGCGCGGCCAGGTAGCCGTCATCGTGCCCCGTGAGGATCACCGCCCGTTGCCCCGGCTTGACCGCGTACAGCTTCATCAGCCGTTGCGCGGCGCTGGTCAGCATCACCCCGGGCAGGTCGTTGTTGCGAAACACCACCGGCTGGTCGAACGAACCCGCCGCCACCAGGCAGCGCGTGGCGCGTACCTTGTACAGGCGCTTGTGCTGAATCACCGGCAGGTAGTTGTCGGTGAACCAGCCGTTGCAGGTGGCATCGAGCAGCACGTGGATATTCGGGTGACCCTCGACGGCCGCGAGCAGTTCCTGGCGCAGCGTGGCGGCGCGGGTGCCACCAATGTCGAAACGGGCGTAGGTGAGCGAGCCACCCAGCACCGGTTGCTGCTCGACCAGCAGCACCTTGGCCCCGGCGTTGGCCGCGTCCAGCGCGGCGCGCAAGCCGGCAGGGCCACCGCCGATCACCGCCACATCGACGAACAGATAGGCCTTGTCGTAGTACTGCGGCTTGAAGCCGAGGTCGAGCACGCCGAGGCCAGCCTTCTTGCGGATCAGCGGTTCCCAGACCTTCCACATGCCCTTGGGCTTGTAGAACGAGCGGTAATAGAAGCCTACCGGCATGAACCGCGAAAACGTGCCCAGGTAGGCGTCGCGGTCATGTTCCAGGCTGCCGTTGAAGTTCTGCCCCTCGACCACCTGCCCATCACGCGCCGCCTCCAGGTCGGCCAGTACGTTGGGTTCGTCGGGCAGTTGCACCAAGGTGTTGGCATCCTGCCCAGCCAGGCTCAGCGGGCCTCGCGCGCGGTGGTACTTGAACGAGCGCGACAGCAGCCAGCGGCCGTTACCGAGCAGGGCGCTGGCAATGGTGTCACCGGCAAAGCCCGAGCAGGCCTGGCCATCGAAGTTGAAACGCAGGGGCCGCTCGCGGTCGATCAGCAGGCCCATGGGCGCGGGGAGGCGAGTGTGGCTGTTCATCCGGCGATCTCCGGGGTGGCGGCGGGGGTAAAGTCGACGCGGCGGTCGAACAGTGCTTTCGGGTCGAAGGTGCGCAGCACCTGGTCGCTGACGGTGTGGCGCTCAGCCAGGAACCAGTAGCTGGAGGCGTTGTGCAGCCACCACTCGATGACCACACCGGCGTGGTTATCGCTGTTGAACACGTAGTCGGCCCATTCGGCATCGCTGCAGGCGGCCGGGTCGGGCATGTGCTTGAACTCGCCCCCGTAGGTGAACTCGCTGATGTTGCGCGGGCCGTTCAAGGGGCAGGTCAGGATCTTCATCGTGCGTTCCTTTTAGTGGCTGGCGGCGGTCGCGCCCATTTCGTTGACTTGCTGGAAGCGGCTGAAGCGCTCCAGGGCGAAGGGGGCGATCATTTCGGGTACCTTGCCGCCACTGGCGACCAGCTCGGCCATGGTCTTGCCGCAGATGGGCGTGGCCTTGAAGCCCCAAGTACCCCAGCCGGCGTCCAGGTAGTAGTTGTCGACCGGCGACAGGCCCATGATCGGGCTGTAGTCCGGGGTCATGTCGGTCATCCCGGCCCATTGGCGCATCAGCTTGGCGTTGGCCATAAACGGGAACATCTCGATGGCGTGGGCCAGCAGGCTCTCCTTCAAGTCGAGGGTGGAGCGGGTGTTGTACAGCGGGTACGGGTCAGACCCACCACCGAAGACGATCTCGCCACGGCTGGTCTGCTGCACGTAGCAGTGCAGCGCCGACGAGCTGACCAGCGGATCGAGAAACGGCTTGAACGGCTGGGTGACCATGGCCTGCAGCGGGTAGGTGTGGATCGGCGCACGGATGCCGGCTTTGGCCATCAACAGCGAACTGGCCCCGGCCACGGCCTGGACCACGCAACCGCACTGCACGGTGCCGCGGTTGGTTTTGAGCGCTTCGATGCGGCCATTGCGGATCAGCAGGTCCTGCACCTCGGTCAGTTGATGAATCTCGACCCCGCGCTTTGCGGCCTGCTTGGCGTAGCCCCAGGCCACCGCGTCGTGGCGTGCGGTGGCGCCGTCGATGTGCCACAGCCCGGCCAGCACCGGCAGGTGGCCGGGGTCGAGGTTCAGGCTCGGCACCAGTTCGCGGATCTGCTGGCGGTCGATCATCTCGGTGCGCCCGCCAAAGTGCTTGTTGACCTCGGCACGCTGGCGGAAGGCGCGCACGGTGGCATCGGTGTGCGCCAGGGTGAGCTGGCCGCGCTCGGAATACATGATATTGAAGTCGAACTCGTTGGATAGGTTCTGGAACATGCGCACCGATTCTGCGTAAAAGCGCACGCCCTCACTGGTGAGGTAGTTGGAGCGAATCACCGCCGTGTTGCGTGCGGTATTGCCGCCGCCCAGGTAGGCCTTTTCCAGCACCGCGACGTTGGTGATGCCGTGGTACTTGGCCAGGTAGTAGGCGATGGCCACACCGTGGCCGCCGCCGCCGATGATTACTACGTCGTAGCGCGGTTTGAGTTCGCAGGGTGGCGGCAGGTCGACCTCCACCGGGTAGTCGGCGCTCAGGCCGTATTTCAGCAGGGCGAAAGGCATGCGGTGCGCTCCTGTTGGGCGGCCTGTTGTTGCAGGTCGAGGGCGAGCAGGGTGTTTTTCATCAGGTAGGCGATGGTCATCGGGCCGACGCCACCGGGCACTGGGGTGATGCCGGCGACCTGGGGCAGGGCAGCGGCGAAATCGACATCGCCGACCAGGCGGCTGCGGCCGTCTTCATCGATGCGGTTGATGCCGACGTCGATCACCACTGCGCCGGGCTTGAGCCAGTCCGCGCCGATCAGGCGCGGCTTGCCGACCGCAGCAACGAGGATGTCGGCCTGGCGGCACAACGCCGGCAGGTCGTGGCTGCGCGAGTGCACCACGGTCACCGTGCAGTCGGCTTGCAGCAGCAGGGCGGCCATGGGTTTGCCGACAATGTTCGAACGCCCCACCACCACCGCGTGCTTGCCACGCAACTCACCGCAAGCATCGCGCAACAGGCGCATGCAGCCACTGGGGGTACAGGGGGTGAGCACGTCGCGGCCCTGGGCCAGGCCGCCGACGTTCTCGCTGTGGAAACCGTCCACGTCCTTGAGCGGGCTGATGGCTTGGAGCACGCGGTGCGCGTCGATGTGTGCCGGCAAGGGCAGTTGCACGAGGATGCCGTTGACCGCGTTGTCACGGTTGAGCCGGTCGATCAGGGTCAGCAGGTGGGCTTGAGACGTGTCTGCCGGCAGGCGATGCTCCAGGGAGCGGATGCCCACTTCCTCGGCGCGCAGCACCTTGTTGCGCACATACACCTGGCTGGCGGCGTCGGCGCCTACCAGCACCACGGCCAGGCCCGGTTGCACACCACCCTGGCGCAGGGTGTGCACCTGCTCACGGACCTCGGCCAGCACCCGCGCCGCCGTGGCCTTGCCGTCGATCAGCTTGACGCTGGGGAGGGCGTTCATTTGAAGATCACCGTGCGGTCGTGGTTGAGGAACACGCGGTGTTCCAGGTGGTACTTCACCGCACGCGACAGGGCGATGGTCTCGGTGTCACGGCCGATGGCTACCAGGTTGTCGGGGGCGTAGGCGTGGTCCACGCGCTGCACTTCCTGCTCGATGATCGGCCCTTCGTCGAGGTCGCTGGTCACGTAGTGGGCGGTGGCGCCGATCAGCTTGACCCCGCGTTGGTAAGCCTGGTGGTAAGGCTTGGCGCCCTTGAAACCGGGCAGGAACGAATGGTGAATATTGATCGCCCGGCCCGACAGTTGCTGGCACAGGTCGTCGGAGAGGATTTGCATGTAGCGCGCCAGCACCACCAGCTCGGTGCCGGTGTCCTCGACGATGCGCATCAACGCGGCCTCCTGCTCGGCCTTGGTCTCTTTGGTTACTGGCAGGTAGACGAAACGGATGCCCTGGCGTTCGGCCATGGGGCGCAGGTCCAGGTGGTTGGAAACCACGGCAGTGATGTGCATGTCCAGCTCGCCCTTGGCGTGGCGGTAGAGCAGGTCGGACAGGCAGTGGTCGAATTTGCTGACCATCAGCAACACACGCATCGGCCGGGCGCTGCTGTGGAGGCTCCATTGCATGTCGAAGCGCTGGGCGACGTCGGCAAAGCCCGCTTCCAGTTGCGGCGTGTCACCGCTGACACCGGTGTTGTAGCGGAACACGGCGCGCATGAAGAAGCGGCCATTGTCCTCGTCGTCGAACTGCGCCATCTCGCTGATGTAGCAACCGTGCTCGGCCAGGTAGGTGGTCACCGCGGCGACGATGCCGGACACGGCCGGGCAACTGACGCGCAGGATGAAATGATCGGGAGCGGGATGCATGTCGGGGCCTCGTGGTGGAGTGGGGCAGGTCGGGCACAAGGGCAAAGGGGTTCGCGGGATGGCGAAGAGTGTTTCTTCGTAGGAATATAAATTTCCTTTAGGCGATTTATAGGCGAAGTGATGGGTTGAGGTCTAGCGCTTTGTGAATTTTTTTTGCCTGATAGGAAATAAAGTGGATTTTGAGGCACTGGGGCTGCTGTGCAGCCCATCGCCGGCAAGCCGGCTCCCACATGAACCTGCATTCTCGTGGGAGCAAGCTGGCTTGCCGGCGATGGGGTGCGCAGCGGCCCTTTTGGCCCTAACAGGTTCGAATTGGGGCTTGATGGCGAAGAAGGCTATGCTTGCCCCATGAGCACACCACCCAACCTTCGCCAACCGTGCCCCCCTGGCGCCTGTAACTGCGGCCGCGAGCACCTGGCCGAGCAGCCGTCAGCGGCGCAGCGCATCCTCCTGCTCACGCGGCAGGAGGAGAAGCGCCTGCTCGAGCGTTTGGAGAACCTCAAAGACCTGGATGACCTGCAGCGTCTGCAACAGCGGATGTATGAAAACCTTGGCATCCGTGTGCACATTGCCCCGGGGTTCAATGAGGTGCGGACCATGCGCGGGATTGTCATCGAGCTGGAAGAGCAACCGGGGCTTTGTCGCAAGACCCGGCAGTTAATACCGGCGGCGATTCGGCGGGGGTTGGAGCGTAATCCGCAGGTGGCTTATCGGTTGTTGGATGACCATGACTTGCTGCGGGGGGCGTGAGGGGATGGGCGGCGCTCGATCTCCCAGGCGCCGCAAAAACTACGCCATGCCCCCCTATCAATCACCCCCTAATTTTTCCGCACCGCCCTACGTCTACTTGAGAACCGTCCTACGCCAAGCGCGTACCGGCACCTATCACTCAAGGAGACAGGCAATGACTTCCGTATTCGACCGCGACGATATCCAGTTCCAGGTAGTGGTCAACCACGAAGAGCAGTACTCGATCTGGCCCGACTACAAGGCAATCCCCAATGGTTGGCGAGCAGTAGGCAAGAGCGGCCTGAAAAAAGACTGTCTGGCCTACATCGACGAGGTCTGGACCGACATGCGCCCGCTGAGCCTGCGCCAGAAGATGGCCGAAGCCGCAGCGCAGTGACCTCGATGAACCTGCTGTGCCTGCCGTATTCCGGGGCCAGCGCCATGGTTTACAGCCGCTGGCGGCGCAAGCTGCCGGCCTGGTTGCAGGTGCGGCCGGTGGAGCTGCCTGGGCGCGGTGCGCGCATGGGCGAACCGCTGCAGACCGACATGCAAGCCCTGGCCCGGCAATTGGCGGCCGAGCAACGCCTGGCCGCCAGCGCGCCATATGCCTTGCTCGGTCATAGCCTGGGCGCGCTGCTGGCCTTCGAACTGGCCCATGAGTTACAGGCGCTGGGGTGTGCGCCGCCGTTGGCATTGTTCGCCTGCGGCACCGCTGCCCCTACCCGGCGCGAAGACTACGATGGTAAGAATTGGCGCGACCCGAAGGGCGACGATGAGCTGATCAGCGAATTGCGCGAACTCAACGGTACGCCAGAGGAAGTGCTGGGCAATGCTGAGTTGATGAGCCTGACCTTGCCGATCCTGCGCGCTGACTTTTTGCTGTGCGGCCGCTATGCCTATCGCCAGCGGCCAGCGCTGCAATGCCCGCTGCACGTGCTGGGTGGCGAAGACGACCGAGCCAGCGAGGAGCAACTGCTGGCCTGGCGCAAGGAAACCCTGGGCGACTTTTCGTTGGAAGTCTTCCCCGGCAGCCACTTCTTCATCCACGAACACGAAGACCGTGTGCTCGGCGTGCTGACTGCGTCGCTTGAGCCGCATCGGCTTTCGGCCTGATTGACGTCACCGCTTGCCTGGGGGAGGCTAGGCCTTTTCCCAGGCAAGGGGCAGACAATGCTGATCGATCCACACAAGGCCACGCTGCTGGTCGTCGACATCCAGGAAAAACTCATCGGCGCCATGAGCGACCCCGAAGGCACTCGGGCGCGAGCGCGCTGGTTGCTGGCGGCGACTGCGGAGCTGGAACTGCCGACGGTCATTTCCGAGCAGTATCCCAAAGGGCTTGGCCCTACCTTGGCGGAACTGACCGCTGCAGCGCCTGCTGCCCAGGTAGTGGAAAAAAGCCATTTCTCCTGTGTGGCCGCCGAGTGCCTGCCGGCCAGTTTGATGGCGCGTGAGCAGGTGATCGTCTGCGGCATGGAAACCCACGTCTGTGTGCTGCAAACCGTGCTCGGCCTGCTGGCGCTGGGCAAGCAGGTGTTCGTGGTCGAGGATGCCTGTGACAGCCGCACCGCAGCCAGCAAGGCCGCGGGCCTGGCGCGCATGCGTGCAGCCGGGGCGCACATCGTCACCCGTGAGATGGTGCTGTTCGAACTGCTGGGCAGTGCCAGCCACCCGCAGTTCCGCCATATCAGCAAGACCTATCTGGTCGGTGAGCAGCCCTGAACGCGCGGTTACTGGCGACGGCCCTGATGGCCCTGGCGCTGCTGCAAGGCTGCGCGGGGCGTCGTGAGGAAGAGCCTGAAGCGGACCCGGCCAAGGTGCGCGCCCAACTGATGCGCTTATTACCCGCGCAAGCCAAAGACCGTGCGGGCTGGGCCAAGGACATTCAACAGGCCTTCGAAGCGCAGCGCATTGCGCCTAGCAAAAGCAACCTGTGCGCGGTACTGGCGGTCACCGAACAGGAGTCGACCTTCAACGCCGACCCTCAGGTGCCCAACCTCGGGCGCATCGCCCGCGACGAAATTGACCGCCGCGCCGCGCGCCTGCACATTCCCCGCCTGCTGGTGGATGGCGCGCTGAAGACGCCCTCCGGCAACGGCCAGAGTTACCAGCAGCGGCTGCTGGCCGTGCGCAGCGAGAAGCAACTGAGTGCGCTGTACGACGAAGTCATCGCCCGCCTGCCACTGGGCAAGACCTTGCTGGGTGGGCTCAACCCGGTGCACACCGGCGGGCCGATGCAGGTCAGCATCGACTTCGCCGAAAAGCACGCCAAGGACTACCCCTACAGCTATGACGGCACGATCCGCCAAGAAGTGTTCAGCCGCCGTGGCGGCCTGTATTTCGGCATTGCCCACTTGCTGGGCTACCCGGCGCATTACGATCGCCAGCTGTACCGCTTTGCTGATTTCAATGCAGGCTGGTACGCCAGCCGCAATGCGGCGTTCCAGGCAGCGCTGAGCAAGGTGACGGGCGCCAGCCTGGCGTTGGATGGCGACCTGATTGCCCCCGGCGCGATCATGCCCGGTACCACCGAACTGGCGGCGCGCAAATTGGGGGTGAAGCTGGGTTTGCGCAACCCGCAGATTCGCAGCCAGCTGGAGTCGGGTGACAGCCTGGCCTTTGAAGACAGCAAGCTGTACAGCGGTGTGTTCGAGCTGGCGGATGCTGCGGCAGGCAAACCGGTGGCGCGTGCGGTTTTGCCGGGGATCGAGCTGAAGAGCCCGAAGATTACCCGCAAGCTCACCACCGCGTGGTTTGCGGGCAGGGTGGATGAGCGGTATCAACGGTGCATGAAGCGCTGAATGTCGATGGCCTGTACCGGCCTCTTCCCGGCCAAGCCCGTCACCGACAGAGACCTGTGGGAGCGGGTTTACCCGCGAAGAGGCCAGTACACGCGGCATCAGCTTTCGGTCAAGGCGCCAACCACTTGGTCAACACTGGCCTTCAACCCGGCCACCGCATCATCGGCATCACTGTCCACCACCACCAACCGGGCCCCTGCAGCCTTAATCACCTCAGCCACCGCCGGCTCCGGTTGGCGATGGTCCAGCACCAATGCCACGTCCTGACTTTTCAGGTTTTCCCCCAGCGCCTTGAGCGCCGCCGCATCCCACTTGCCCTCGGCCGGCAGCGCCTGCTCCACCACATCCAGGTTCAACCCGCTGGCCAGGTAGCCCAAGCGCTCGGACAGGCTGAGCACGGTCAAATTGTCTACCTCGGCCAGCCGGGTCTGGCTGCTGGCCGTCAGCTCCAGCAGCAGACGCTTCAGGCCGGCCAGATTGCCTTGGATCTTCGCCTTGTCGGTCGGCGACAACCGTTCCAGGTCATTGGCCACCACATCGGCCATGCGCCCGAGGTTGGTCGGGTTCAGCCACGGGTAAGCGCCGTAGGCGTCGTCGCCGGTCACCGCAATCCCTGGCAAGGCGCCGTCCACCGGGCGAGCCGCATCAATTTCGACGATGCGGATATTGCTGCGCCGGGCCATCGGGTAGAGCGGGTCGTCACGCCAGATCGAGCGTACACCGATTACCGCGTCGGCCTGTTGCGCGGCGTTTGCCAGGCTTTCGCCGCCGCGACTGCTGAAGTACGAAGGTTGGCGGCTGGCCGGCAGGTTGGCAGGCGCTGCGCGCTTGAGCTGCACCGAAGTGCCGTCGAGCAGGGCCGTGGCCAGGCTGTGGGTCACCGGCAAGGTGGTGAGCACCTGCGTGGCAAAAGAGAGCGAAGGCAGGCCCGCCAGGGTCAGTGCCAAGGTCAGCTGTTTCAGGTTCATGCCGGATTTCCTTGCAGGCGTGGAACAAGCGCGCGGGCCAGTGCGGCCAAGGCGAAGCAAATGCCGGCGACCAGAATGATCGCAGCGCCGGAAGGTACCGGCAGGTCGCAGACGATCGGCAACAGGATGCCGAGCAGGGTGCTCAACGTGGCGATCAGCACCGAAATGAAGAAAAAGCCCTTGAGCGACTGGCTGACCAGGCGCGCCGCAGCCGCCGGAATCACCAGCAGCGCACCGACCAGAATCGCCCCGATCACCTTCACCGAAGCCACCGTGACCAGGGTCACCAGCACCACGAACAGGTAGTCCAGGGTCTTCACCGCCACCCCGCGTACCGCCGCCAGTTGCGGGTTGAAACTGGCCAGCATGATGCGGTTGTACAGCGGCAAGGCCAGCGCCAGCACCAGCACCGCGACGATACCCAGCACCACCAGGTCCTGAGCGCTGACTGTCAGCACCGAGCCGAACAGCACGTTTTCGAGGATATGCACGTTGATTTTGCCCGCCAGCATCAGCAGCAGGCTTGCGCCCAGGGCCAGGGACACCGACAAGAACACGCCGATCAGCGTATCCGGCGACAACCCGGTGCGGTTACGCAGGAAGTTGAGCAGGATGCCGAACAGCAGGCAGTAACCGAACAGGCTGCCATAAGGGCCGGTATACGGCTCGCCCAGCAGGATGCCGATGGCCACCCCCGTGAGCGCGGCATGGCCAACCGCCTCGGAGAAGAAGGCAAAGCGCTTGACCACCACCAGGGTGCCCAGGCCGCCCAGCACCGGGCCGATCATCAGGCCGGCCAACAGGGCATTGACCACGAACCCGTAGGCCAGCGCCTCGGGCAGGTAGCCGGTGTTGGCCCATTCCTGGACCAGTTGGCGAAATGCTTCAAAACTCATGAGGCAAGGCTCTCGCTGCGCGGGTGAACGGAGAACAGGCCAAGCAGGCGCTCTGGGGTCAGGGCCTGTGCGGGTGGGGCGTCGAACAGCACCTGGCGGCTCAGGCCAGTGACCCGGTCGGCCAGGCGCAGCACGGCCTCCAGGTCGTGCTCGATCCACAACACAGTGGTGCCAGCCTGGCGCCAGCTGTGCAGCAACTGCTCGAACACCTGGATACCCGCTTCGTCGAGGGCCGACATGGGTTCATCCAGCACCAGCAGTTGCGGCTCGGGAATCAGCCCCTGGGCCAGCAGCACCCGTTGGCGTTCACCGCCGGACAGCGCGCCCATGCGCCGCTTGCGCTTGTCGAGCATGCCGACCCGGGCCAACGCGGCATCGATGGCCGGTTGCACGCGGCGTGACAGGCCGAGGAAGGCGGGCCGGCGCTGGCACATGGCGGCCATGAAGTCGTCCACGGTCATCGGCAGGCCACGGTCGAACTCTAGCGCCTGGGGCACGTAGCCGATCACTTCGTGGGGGCTCGGCCAGTGCAGGGTCAGTTGGCCCTGGTGCGGCATCTGCCCGAGCAGGGTCTTGATCAGCGAGCTTTTGCCGCCGCCGTTGGGGCCGACGATCGCATGCACGCTGCCGGCCGCCACGCTGAAGCTGACCTGTTCGAGAATGCGGGTGCGGCCCAAGGTCAGGTCGATGCCGGCAAACTCAATGCGCGGGCCATTGGCTGCGGCGAGGTGGGCAGCGGCGGTCATGCGCGGTTCTCCTGGATGGCGCGGACCACGGTGTCGAGGTTGCGCTTCATCTCCACTTCGTACTTTTCCTTGGTGTAGTCACCGTAGGAAATGTGCGTCAGCGGGTACAGGCGCACGCCCGATTCGCGCTGAATGGTCTCGACGTAGGCGGACGGGAAGTCCATCTCCGAGAAGATCACTTTCACGTCCAGCGCCTTGAGCTGGTCGATGGTCTTTTTCAGCTGGGCCGGGCTTGGCTCGATGCCGTGCGCCGGTTCTACCACAGCAGTGACCTCGAGGCCAAAGTCACGCACCAGGTAGTCGTAGGCCGCATGGATGGTCGCCACGCGGAAGGTCGCGCTGGGCGCTTCGGTGACCTTGGCCAGGGCCTCGGCGCGCAGGGCGCGTAGGCGTTTGGCATAGGCGCGGGCATTTTGCGTGTAGAACTTGGCGTTGTCCGGGTCGAGCTTGCCCAGTTCGCGGGCAATGTTGTTGACCTGAGCGATGGTGGTGCTGATCGACAGGAAGGTGTGCGGGTTGACCACCTTGCCGGCGCCACGCGCGGCGATGCCGGTGGCGGCTAGCAACGGCACATTCTGGTTGGCCTCGATGGTGGCGATGCCGGGCTTTTCGCTGGCCGCGATCATGCGGTCGGCGAAGTCGTCATGGCCCACACCGTTGAGTACCACCACGTCCAGCGTGCCTATGCGTTTGATGTCCTCCGCGCGCGGCTCGTAGGCATGTGGGTTGAAGCCCGCCGGGATCAGCGGCACCACTTCGGCCTTGTCACCGACAATGTTGCTGACGTAGCTGTAGTACGGGTGCAGGGTAATGCCGATGCGCAGTGGCTTGCCGTTATCGGCCAGGGCCAGTGCCGGCAGGGCAAGGGCCAGGAGCAGGGCGAGGGCGGAGCGGAACATGGGGGAGTCCTTGGGTTCAGTGACGGTGTTCGCGGGTGACCCCGGCGTCGTAGTGGCTGACCACCTGTTGCCAGCCGGCGGCGATCAGGGCGGCGTGGCGCAGGTCGTCCGGCGTAACGGCGGCGCTGTCGCGGCGCAGCCACACATCCGGCTGGCCAGTACTGTCGTCAGGCAGAATCAGCAGCAGGCTGCCGGCCACCTGAGGGGCCTGGCTGCGGCCCAGGTAGGCGCCAGTTGCCAGCCACGACCACTGGTGGCCACCGCGGCTCTGGCTGCCCGCATCGACCACAAAAGGTGGCAAACCGTCGTCGGCCAGGGCTTGTACGCTTGGCACGGCGGCGGTTTCCTCGCGCAGCAACTGGATCTCGTCGAAAGCCACGCGCAGGTCGGTGTACAGGCCTTGTTCGGCAGGGGTCAGGTCGCGGCGGGCGTCGATCTGGTGGCTGGCGATGGTCTGTTCATCCTCGCGTTCGCCACGCAGCATCACCACCGTGGCGGCAAGTACCACGATCAGCAGGCTGACCAGCAGCACGTACAGGGTTTCGTGGCCGGCGCCGGCCGGGCGGACTACCTGGGCGCGGTTCATGGCTGGGCTATTCATACCTGAGCTGTTCATGGCTGGGCAATGTCGGCGTAGTCGACTTCAACGACATGCCCAGGGCCTGCATCGAACAGCACGTAGAACTCACCGTCGGGGCGTTTGAAGGTGAGGGTCGAGTCGTCGCCGAGCTTGCCGCCGACCAGCACCTGCTCGTCATAGCCGATCACATCCAGGGTCACCCCGGGGGCGCCGCTGCCATCCGAGAAACCGCCGGTGCACTTGACCTGGCCGCTGGCTACTTCTTCGCATTCGCACATCGGGTTGTGGGCCAGGGCCGGGCCGGCGGCCAGTACCAGCAAGGGCAGGGCGAGCTTACGCATCAGGTGTTTCATTTCTTGCCTCCTTGTTTCTCGAGCCAGGCCACGGTGGCGGGCGATGCCTTGGCCAGGGGGACCGAAGCCTGGTGCATGCTGCCGTCCCAGCCTTCGAGGGTGATCCAGATCTGTGCATCAGGCTGGGTGCGCGGCGGTATCAGCAGGTTGGTGCCCATGCGGTACGGCGCGCCGAAGAAAATGGTGCCAGCAGCGCGCAGGCTGCGCGGTTTGCCGATGCGCAGGTAGACGGCCTTGACGTCATTGATGCAGGCCTTGCACAGCGAGGCGCTGAACGACTTGAAATGGCCGGCCGGGCCATCGGCGCGTGGTGCCTCGTCGCGCAGTTCGGCCAGGTCCAGGCTGTAGGGGCCGACCTGGATGTCGCTGATCACGTTCGCCCCCAACCCGGCGTCACCACGGAATAGCCTGGCGTTTTCGAAGTACTTGGGCATGAAGCCCAGCGGGATGAGGATCAGCAGGATGTTCAGGTGGAAGCGCCATTTCAGCCACCACTGCTTGAGCGGGCTGGCGGGCAGGGTCTTGGCCTGGCTCATGGGCGGATCTCCACGGTGGTTTCACGGCTGGCCGCGCGTGGCGCACGCTCGCTGCGCTTGAGGGCGGCGGCGGTCGCCTGGGCGGTGCGTTTGGTCCAGATCAACAGGCCGCTGAACACCATCAGGGTGAGCACCAGGCCAAAGAAGAACCAGATCAGCTTGATCGCCAGGCCGCCAAAGTCGCCGGTGTGCAAGGGGCGCATGGACTCGGTGACGAACTCCAGGGCAGAGCGGTCGCTGAGCAGGAACTGGCTGTCGACGTTGCTGGTGTAGGGGTTGACGGCGGCTGACTGGAACATCAGCGGGTACCAGCCGCGGCCACCCAGGGTGACATGGCTGTAGGCAGTAGCAGGCAGCGAAACGGAGCTGATCTCCAGGCCCGGGATCGCCAAGCCAGCGATGCGCGCCGCTTCATCCACATCGATGCGCGGTGCCTGGCTGCCATCGGCTGTCTGCGGCACATCCTCACGGGCGATGACCGGCACGATAGGTCGGCTGGAGATGCTGATGTTGTTGTCGAACAAAATCGCCTGGATCAGGAACCAGGTACCGGTAATGGAAATGACCGCGATGAACCAGATCGACCAAACCCCGGCCAGCCGGTGCAGGTCACCCCAGAAGATGCGCGAGCCATGGCCGGTGCGAACGGGCTTGAAGAAGCCCTTCCAGAATTTCTTGTAGACCACCAGGCCTGTGACCAGCGAGGCCAGCATCGGCAGGCCGAGTATCGAGACTAGGTACCAACCCCAGCTGAAGCCATTGGTGAAGGGCACCAGCCACCAGCCATGCAAGGCGCGGGTGAAGCCTTCGAAGTTGAAGTCCGGGCTCTTGCCCTGGATGGCCCCGGTGTACGGGTTGACGTAGAGCGTTGGGCTGGTGCCGTCGGGGAAGGTCACATTGGCGGTCAGGGCAAAGTGCGAGCCATCGGGCTGCCTCAGCGACTCCACGGCCATGTCCGGCTCGGCCTTGTGCAGGGCATCGAGCACCTGCTGGTAACTCAGGCGCTCGGCATCGCCGTCAGGCTTGCTGGCGCGCACGTCCGGGTTGGCCAGCCAGACGATCTCCTGGCTGACCACGGCGAGCATGCCGGTAAAACAGACGATCAGCACGAAGAACCAGATCGGAAGGGCGAGCCAGCTGTGGACCAGGAACCACAACTTGGATTTGGATTTTTTCGGGGATTTGGCCATCTGATCGTCTTCTGAAATGTGTAGTCGAGCTTATGCCCAACCAAGAGGGCTGCACTTATAAAGACGAATGAGAATGGAAATCCTGCCGTTTTAAATGCAAGCAAATGTTTCAGGAAGCGCAAGCCGGCCTTCGCGCAGGGTGACAGGCCGGCGAGTAGAGGCGGGAATCAGGCGCTGGTCAGGGCGACAGCCGGTTGCGAACGGCCATTGAGGCGCGACAGGTCCTGGTACAGCGCCTGGCCGATCTCGGCGGCGCGGGCGGGCAGCACCGAGAGCAAGGTGTCGCTCAGGCCGTGGCTGTTCTCGCAGAAACCTTGCAGGTAAACCGACGCCTGCAGGTCTGGGCTGGCCAGGACGCGGTAGTTACGGTCGACGCTGAAGTCGTCCAGGTAACCCGCTAGCGGTGCCAGCAGTTCGCGGTGCGAGCGGCGCTCGTAGCCGGTGGCCAGGATCACCGCATCGTAGCGGTGGGTCTGGTGCTGGCCAGTGGCGAGGTCGCGCAGGGTGAGTTCCAGGCCTTCGCGGGTGGCCACCACCGCTTCCACCTGGCGCCTGCACAGCACGTTGTGGCGGAACTGGTGGGCGACCTTCTGGCGGTAGAGGATGCCGTAGATGCGTTCGATCAGGTTCAGGTCGACCACCGAGTAGTTGGTGTTGTGATACTCGCCCAGCAGCTTGCTGCGTTGGTCGGCCGGCTCGTTGTAGACCAGGTCGGTATAGCCTGGGGAGAAGATCTCGTTGACGAACGGGCTGTCGTCGGCCGGCTTGAGTGCCGAGCCGCGCAGAATCATGTCGACCTTGACCGACGGGTAGCTGTCGTTGAGGTCGATGAAGGCCTCGGCGGCGCTCTGGCCAGAGCCGATCACCGCGATGCGCATCGGCTTGCCTTCAGTGCATGGCAGTTTGTTCAGGCTGCTGAGGTACTGGGAGTGGTGGAAGACGCGCGGGTCATCTTTGAAGGCGCTGAACTTTTCCGGAATTTTCGGCGTGCCGCCGCTGCCGACCACTACCGAGCGGGTGCGGCGGCTGTATTCGCGGCCTTGTTGGTCACGCGAGACCAAGCGCAGGTGCTCTACCCGGCCGGCCGTCACTTCAGGCTCGATACGCACCACTTCTTCGCCATACACCGCCTGGGTGGCGAAATGCTCGGCGGCCCAGCGCAGGTAGTCGTTGTACTCCAGGCGGCAGGGGTAGAAGGTGCCGAGGTTGATGAAGTCGGCCAGGCGCTGCTTCTGGTGCAGGTAATTGACGAAGCTGTAAGGGCTGGTCGGGTTGCGCAGCGAGACCAGGTCCTTGAGAAACGAAATCTGCAGCTCGCTTTGGGTCGCCAGGGTTTCGCCGTGCCAGCGGTAGTCTTTCTGCTTGTCGATGAACAGCGCGTCCAGGGCATGGCCCTGGGACTGAGCGAGCTCTTCCAGGGCGATGGCCAAGGCCAGGTTAGAAGGGCCGAAGCCCACGCCGATCAGATCTTTGATTGTTTCCTGCTGTGAGGACTGGCTCATGGCTGCGATTCCCTGAATGGTCGAATGTGGACGCCCGCCGGGGCTCCGGCTCCTGCGCAAGTACATGTGTTGGAACGAGCCACACGAGGGGGAATTTACTGGTGGGGTTAGAGGGTTTTGTCACCGCTGGCTAAAGAACTGCGTCCGCCGGCCGATAGGGGAGCCAAGGCAAGGACTCACCTGAAGGCAGGGAATCGGCATGACAGCAATATCTTTGAGTAACCTCCACATCAATGGAGTTTCCGCCCAGGCGATGAGCGCCGCAGCGGCCGCCGAGCGCGAGCAGGCTAAGCAGGCCGCACAGAGCGAAAAAGGCGGGCCATTGAGCATCAGTGGCGACACCTTGAAGGCGGGTGGCGGTGGCCAGGCGGAGTCGGCACAGGGCAGCGAGAGCAGCGACGAGTCGGCGGCCGTACAGCAGCTGCGGCAGATGATCAAGGACCTGCAAAAGCAGCTGGCTGAAGAACAGAAGCAGTTAGCCGCATTGATGGCGTCGAAGATGGAAGAAACTGCCAAGGCCGCTGCGGTGAGCGCCAAGCAGGCCAGCATCGCCACCCTGACTGGGCAAATCATGCAGGCGACCGCGCAACTGCTCGAAGCGCTGCAAGAGAGCGGTGGCAGCAGCGCGGGTGGGATGGTCAGCACCCAGGCCTAGGCCCTAACTGACAGGCCTAGGGCTGTTTGTAGGAGCAGCCTTGCGCTGCGAAGAGGCCAGTGCAGGCCCCTCACATCTAGGCCTTATGCACCGGCCTCTTCGCAGCACAAGGCTGCTCCTACACCCGCAGCCTCAGAAATCCCAGCGGGTCGTGACCATCAGGTTGCGTGGCTCGCCGTAGTAGGTGGTGTCGAAGTTGCCCAGCCCGGTCAGGTACACCTTGTCGAACACGTTGTTAGCATTCACCGTGAAGCTCAGGTGCTCGCTGTACTGGTAGCGCGTCATCAGGTCCACCAGGGTGTAACCCCCTTGCTTGATGCGCGTGTAGTCGCCAGCCGTCGGGCTGTAGATAGTGCCGTAGAACGCGCTTTGCCAACGTAGCCCACCACCGACGGTGACGCGGTCCAGCGCGCCGGGCAGCCGGTAGGTGTTGAACAGCCGCGCCACATGCTCAGGCTTGGTGGTCGCCAGCGGGAAGCCGAACAGGCGGTTGTCGTCGGCGTCGCGGGTACGGGCGTAGGTGTAGCCAGCGGTAATGTTCCAGCCCGGGGCCAGTTCACCGGCCAGCTCAAGCTCGACGCCCTGGGTCGTGGCGCCGTCGATCGCTGTGTAGATGCCCTCGTTGGTGACCGGGTTGGTGCCGACGGAGGAGGCGACGTTGTCTTGTTCGATCCGGAAAAACGCCAGGGTAGCGTTGAGCCGACCATCGAAATAGGCCGCCTTCAGGCCCGCTTCATAACCATCGCCTTCCACCGGGTCGAGGGTGGCGCCATTGACGTCCTTGTACACCTGCGGCTGGTAGATCGAGGTGTAGCTGGCGTACACCGAGTAAGTGTCGTTCAGGTCATAGACCACGCCGGCATACGGGGTGACGACGCCGTGTTGCTTGTAGCTGGCGTGGGTGTCATCCAGGGACGAGGTCGGGTAGTAATCCTGGTCGTCGTTGTATTTGAAGGTGCTGACCCGGGTGCCGAGGATCAGCGACAGGTTGTCTGTTGGCCTCAGGCGCGTGGCCACGTAAGCACCGTTCTGGCTCTGAGTGGTGGTGTAGTCGCCGTTTTTCGGGAAGTTCTGTACCGCAATCTTGCCGTTCCAGTCGAAGATCGAGCCCGGTACCTGGGCGAAGGCGCTGCCGTCGAAGGTGTCGCCGGTCTGGCGCGAATGCGAGGTCATGAAGCCTGCGACCAGATCATTCTGGCGGCCAAACAGGGTGAAGGGCCCGGACACATTCAGGTCGGCGGTGTTCTGCACGCGGTGGCCTTCCCAGCGCCCCCAGTAGAAGAACATGTCTTCGCCGGTCGTGGGGTTGGGGTTGCCGCCGCTGGCCGAGGCCAGGCGGGTGTCATGGTCGCTGATCATGTGGTTGAGGCTGAGCTTGACCTTCCAGTCATTGGCCAGTGCCTGCTCCAGCGCGCCGAAGTAGGTGGTGGACTGGAAGTCGCGGCGGCTCCAGTCGGCACCTGGGTTGTGCGACCGCGAAAAGTCGGTGCGGCTGCCGTCGGCAAAGTAGGTCGGGTTGCCAGTCCAGGAAGCGCCACGCGGCGTGGTGGTCTGGTTGTCGATGCCGAAGGTCAGCAGGGTATCGGGCGTCAGGTCGGCTTCGAGAATGCCGTAGTAGACGTCCTTTTTCTGTTTGTAGTGATCCAGGTAAGACTTGCGGTCCTGGTATGCGCCGACCAAGCGGCCGCGCACGCTGCCGCTGGCGTTGAGCGGGCCGGCGATATCACCTTCGGTGCGGTAGTTGTCCCAGGAACCGGCGCTGGCGGTGATCGAGGCCTTGAAGTCGTGGGTAGGCTTCTTGCGGATCAAGTTGACCGTGGCGGAGGGGTCACCGGAGCCGGTCATCAGCCCGGTCGCGCCCTTGATGACCTCGACGCGGTCGTAGGCGGCCATGTCGACGTGGGTCGCACCTTCGTCATAAACCCCGTCATAGATGGTGTTGACGCCATCGTACTGGTAGTTGGTGATGGCAAAGCCGCGTGCGGAGTATTCCATGCGCTCGCTGTCATACGCCTGCACCGACACCCCGGGCGTATTGCGCAGCACTTCGCCGATGTCTTGCGAGCCGTGGTCGTCGATCGCCTGGCGGGTAATTACGCTGACGGACTGCGGCGTTTCGCGCAGGGTCAGCGGCAGCTTGGTCGCGGTGGTCGAACCGCCGGTGGTGTAGGCGCCAGTGCCTTCGGTGATGTTGCCCAGGCCCTGGCCGTCGATGCGGCTGGGGGCCAGCTCCACCACGTCACCCTGTTGGTGGGTTTGCAGCAGCGAGTAGCGGCCGTCGCTTTCCTGTACGGCCTGCAGGCCGGTGCCGCTCAGCAGCATCTGCAGGGCCTGGTCCACCGGGTACTGGCCATTCAAGGCTGGGGAGCGTTTGCCGCGCGTCCAGTGGGTGTCGAACGACAAGACGATGCCAGACGCTGCGGCAAACCGGGTCAGTGTCTCGCCCAGGTCGCCCTGCGGCAGGTGGTAGTCATGCGCTTGCGCGGCACAGGCTGCGCCTGGCCCACCGAGCAATGCAGTCAGCAACAGGCCGGTGCGCAGGTCTGGCGCGCTGAACGGCCTGAGAGTGAAGCGGCAGGTCATCGTCGTTGTTCTCTGAAAGGTAAAGAGTCAGCCAGGGCTGGGGTTACCTATGAGTCGGATGAGCCGCGGCAAAGTGATCAGGCCTTGGCCATTTTTTTATGCGGCGGTGACGGTGACCCAGTAGCGGGTGCGGGTCTGCACCTGCACCGGCAGGGACGTGGTCAGCGCCCGCAGTATCTGGTCGGTGTCATTGAGCCGGTAGGTGCCGCTGATTCGCAGGCCGGCCACTGAGGGCGCGCAGCGCAGCCAACCGGGCCGATAGCGCGCGAGGTCGTTGATGAAGGTGTCGAGGCGCTGGTCGTTCACGATCAGCAAGCCGCGGCTCCAGGCATCTGCGGCGTTGGCCAAGGCCTGCACGGCAGAAAAGCCCTGGCCATTGAACTGGCAGCTCTGGCCGCTGTTCACCGCCATTGCCTGGCCAGCGGCAAGCGCCACGCGTGCTTGTTGGCCAAACACCTCGAGCTTGCCGGCGTCGTCCAGCAACCGCACGGAAAAGCGGCTGTGGCCAGCCTCTACGGTGCCGTGCCGGGTCACCACGCTGCAGCGTTGCTGCGCGGGCACCTCGATCATGATTTCGCCTTGGCGCAGCCGCACCGACGGCTGTTCGCGGGTCTCGTCGATGTCAACGGAGGAGGCGGTGTTGAGCAGTACTGTGCTGCCGTTTTTCAAGGTCAGCCAGCGCTGTTCGCCCACACCACTGCGCACGTCTGGCAACAGCGGCGCGTGCTGCATTTCGCGATAGCTGCCCAGGCCCAGGGCACTGCCCCCAAGCAACACCAGGCCGGCTTTGACCACGCGGCGGCGGGAGGCGTGGCGGCCGTGTGCGGCCACGGCCAACACCCGTGTGGTGGCTGGGGCATGGGGGGTGCTCATGCGTGTCTGCAAACGCTCGGCTTGCTGCCAGGCCCAGGCATTGACCGGCGCAGCATTCAGCCACGCCTGCCAGGCACTGTACTCGCTGGGCTGCGCCTCACCGCTGTTGAGCTGGCTGTACCAGTGCGCAGCCTGGCGCAGGGCCGCGAGTTGCTCGGTACTCAGGGCCACGCTCATTGGTCGTGGGTCAGGCTGTAGATCATGCAGTGCTCGGCCGCCTTGGCTACGTAGCGGCGCACCGTCACTTCAGAGATGCCCAACTGGGTGGCGATGTGTTTGTAGGGCAGGCCATCGACCTGCGAAAGCAAGAACGCCTCACGCACCTTGGTGCCGAGCGCTGCCAGCATCGCATCGAGCTCGAACAAGGTCTGCAGCAGGGCAACACGCTGTTCTGCCGAGATGTCCAACGCTTCGGGTTGCTCGGCCAGTACCTGCAACCAGGCCCGTTCCAGGTGCACACGGCGCAGGTGGTCGATCATCAGGCGACGGGCGATGGTGGCCAAGTAGCCCTTGGGTTCACGTACCGCTTCGAGCTTGGCCGCAGCGTCGGCGGCCGACATCACCCGAACGAACACGTCCTGGACCAGGTCTGCGGCCAGGTGGGTGCAGTTGACCCGGGGCGTCAGCCAACCGTGCAGCCACTTGCTCTGCGCGCGGTAGAGCTGGGTGACTTGGGTATTGAGGGCTACGTCCGGGGTGCTCATCCATGCCGCCTGAAAGAGTTGCAAATGTTAATGGTTCGCATTTTATGCAAACTGTTTCAGGCTTGGCAATGACCCGCGGGCCGATAACGTTTACCGCTTCAAGGAGAGGTTGCGCGTTCCACGGCCTGTTCCCCACGCGCCTTGCGCCGCCCGCCAAGGCGTGCAATGACGTGCCGGGTCAGCGTGTTCCAGCAGTACGTCACCAGCACGCCACCGACAAGGGCCAGGGCCACCGCGAACAACGGCTGATCGACGATGCGCCGTGCCAGCGACTGGAACTGGAAGTGCGTCAGGTAGATGAACAAGGTGGACGAGGCGATCATCGCGCCCGCCTTGGCGACCACGCCCGGCACGGGCACCGACCGGAACCAGATCAAGGCCAGCATCGCCGGCAGGGCGATATCGATGTAACGGGCAAACGCCTGCCAGCCGAGGCCGGCAAGGGCCACCAGGTCGAGCTCGGCAATCAGTAGCAGCGCCACCGCACTGGCGACCGCTTTGCGCAGCGTCGTATCAGCGTAGTGAATGGCCATGCCCAGTACCATCACGGCCAGGTAATGCTGAGGTACCCGGTTGAGCAGGGCTGTGGTGTCGAACACGAAGCGGCTGAGCAGCACATCCGCCACCACCAGTGCGCACGAGGCCATGATCAGACAGCGGAACGGGTTGGCGATGATCGCCTTGCGCACACGCTTGATCGACAACACGACACCGAGGATCAGCAGCATCTGCACCAGCACTTCGATGTACCAGTAATTGAACACGCCGACCTTGTCGGGCGGGAACCAGTTGGAGATCAACAGCAGTGATTGCCAGTGGACTCGGTCGAACACCGCCTGCACCAGTATTGTGTACAGAATGGTCGGCACCGCGATGGCGGCCAGGGACTTGAGCAGCATGCGCGCATCGCCGCGCTCATCGATGGCCTTGAACTGGAACCTGGCTAGGCTGATGCCGGAGATCAGGAACAGCACCGATGTCTCGCCTGCAATGCGCCATTCCGAGAACACATTCAAATGCCCGACGACAATCAGCAAAATGGCGATCATGCGCAGGAACACCGGCACCTCCATGACCCGCATCGACCACGCGTTGGCCGGGGTGCTTGGTTCGGCCAGTTCGGCCAGGTCCTGTACTGGGATCATTTCCCAGCGATCCGGCAAGTGGCCAATCAGCGCTTCGAGCACCATCGAGGCGCGGACGAATGACAGCGAGTCGCCGCCGAGCTCCACGAAGGTGAGGCGGGCATCGATGTGCGGAGCCTGCAGTATCTGCGCCCAGGCCTCGGTCAGTTTCAACGCCAGCGGTGACAGTGCCTGCGGGGTGCTGGAGGCGCTGTCATCGAAAGCCGCAGGCAAGGCACGCTTGTCGATCTTGCCGTTGGGTGTGAGTGGAATGCTCGGCACGAACAGGAACATCGCCGGCACCATGTAGTCCGGCAGCATGCCTGCGATGGCCTGGCGCAGTTCAGCGGTTGCTAATGGCTGATCGGCGACGCAATAGGCGACCAGCCTGACACTTGCGTTGTCATGGTTGGCCAGCACCACGCATTGCTTGATGCGCGGCTGTTGGGTGATGGCGTTTTCGATCTCCGCCAGTTCGATGCGATGGCCGCGGATTTTCACCTGGCTGTCGCCGCGTCCCAGAAAAGTGGCGCTGCCATCGGCCAGGTAAGTGCCCAGGTCGCCGGTGCGGTAGCAGCGGTCGGCCGGGGCGCCGGTGAACGGGTTTACCACGAACTTTTCCTGGGTCAGAGCCGGGTCGCCCCAATAACCCAGCGACAGGTATGGGCTGCGGATCAGGATTTCCCCGACTTCGCCGGCTTCGACCAGGTGGTTGGCCTCGTTGACGAGCAAAAGTTGCGCGCCGTCTATGCCTTTGCCCAACGGGATTTTGCTGTTGTCCGCGTGCGGGTCGAGCACGTGGAAGGCCATGGCCTGTGGCGTTTCGGTGGTGCCGTAGAAGTTAACGCTGGTGGCGTGTGGCGCAATCGCACGAATCTGCTGGTACAGCGTAGGGCTGAGCGCATCGCCGCCCCAGAACAAGTAACGCAAACGTTCGAACAGCAGCCCGTGCATCCGTGCGCCGGTTTCGATCAGTTTGCCCAAAGGCGGCGTCAGGTGGATGACGGACACGCCGTGATCGTGTATCCACGCAGCCAGGCGCGACGGGTCAGTCAGGGTGGACTGGGCCGGGCAGAGGAGGGTGGCGCCAATCGACAGTGGCGTGAACACATCGCGGTAAACCGGGTCGTGGCCCAGGCCGGATAACAGCGAAAATCGGTCATCCTGGGTGAAACCATGCTGCTGCACGTGCCAGTCGACGAAGTGCACCAGCGGCGCATGATGGGTGACGATGCCCTTCGGTTCGCCAGTGCTGCCCGAGGTGAAGGTGATGTAGGCCGGCTGAGTGGCGCTGACTGCGGGCAGGGATGCTGGCTGGCTGGCGAAGTGTTGCAGGGCATCGGCGGGGGCGTGCGGCACGTTCACGCAGTGCGCACGGCCAGGTTCGACCTCGGCGTCGCCACAGCGCACTACAAAGGCAGGTTCGAGTGTGCGGATGATCTGGCCAATACGCGCAGCCGGATACGCGGCGTCGGCGACGGTGAAGGTCAGCCCGGCGCGCAAAGCGCCGAGCATGGCATAGACCAGCGCCGCGCCGCGGCTTGCGACAATGACTACTCGATCGGCGCTGATGGCGCCGTTTTCGAGCAGGTACGTGGCGATGCCCTGGCTGATCTGCTCAAGTTGTCGATAGCTGCAGGTGGCTTCGTGGGCAATGATCGCGGTTGCCTCGGGCGAGCGACTCGCCTGCTCCACAAAGGCCTGGAAGATCGGCCGTTCGGCACGGTACTCAAGGCTCAGCGTCGGGTTCGGGCGCAGATCCGGCATGTTGTGTGTTCGCTCCGCATGAACGGCAAGTGGCTGGCTGGATAGCACAACGCTAGTGCAGGGCAGCGAATGGCGCCAATGCGCTTGCGGTATTTGCGTGGGCGCTGAAATGTTGGGGCCGCTTTGCGGCCCATCGCGACGCAAGGCCGCTCCCACAGGGGGATGCGTTCAGTTGTAGGAGCGGCCTTGCGCCGCGATGGGCTGCCAAGCAGCCCCAAATGCTCAGGGCTTACCGGCCACGCTCTCGCCGGGTGCCTTTTTCAGCCGATAAACCAGGGCAGGGCGGGTCATGCCGAGCAGCCGCGCCGCTTCCGAAACGTTTTGCCGGCAGCGTGCCATGGCTTCTTGCATCAGCGCCTCCTCGACGGCATCCAGGCCGGTGCCGCTCAAAGGGCGCAGCTTTGCCATCGGGCCGTCGATCAAATACAGCGGCGAGGGAGGGTGGTTTGTGACGGCGAAATGGTCGAAGGAAACCGAAGTGCGTAACCGCGCCCCGACAAGCCAACTCCTACAGGTACAACGCCGACTTTGAGGCTGGCGTTATTCCTGTGGGAGCAACTGTCTTGCGCAATTTCTAAAAATTGACGTGGGAGCGGGCTTGCCCCGCGAACACCGGCGAAGCCGGTGCCATGCACCTCGTAGCCCCATTCGCGGGACAAGTCGGATCGCCGCACCGCCGCTCCGGGCAGAACTGTGTAGCCTCCAAGTCTAGAGCCGCATCTGTGTGGCTTGCCTGCGATGAGGCCAGAGCAGGCAATAGATTCAGGCAACATCCACCAGCACGATCTCACTGTCCTCGATGGCCGTCACTCGCAACACGTCCTCTTGCTCGATCGCCACCCCATCGCGTGCTTTCGCCTGCAGGCCGTTGACCTCTACCAATCCCTTGGCCGGCACCAGGTAACCACGGCGCCCGGCATCGAAGCGGTACTCGGCGCTTTCCCCAGCCCGCAGGGTCGCGGCCACCAGCCGGGCATCGGTGCGAATCTGCAAACTGTCTTCGTCACCTTCACGCCCACTGGCCAGGGTCACGAAGCCTTCGCCACGCTCACCGGTGGGGAAAGGGCGGGTACCCCAGGTCGGCGCTTCGCCCACTCGCTCAGGCACTACCCAGATCTGGAAGATCCGCGTATCGACGTCTTCCAGGTTGTATTCGCTGTGCACGATGCCGGAGCCTGCACTCATCACCTGCACGTCACCCGCTTCGGTACGGCCTTTGTTGCCCAGGCTGTCCTGGTGGGTGATCGCGCCTTCACGGACGTAGGTGATGATCTCCATGTCACGGTGCGGGTGCGGCGGGAAACCGCTGCCGGCGGCGATCAGGTCATCGTTCCAGACCCGCAGGTTGCCCCAGTGCATGCGAGCAGGGTCGTAGTACTCGGCAAACGAGAAATGGTGGTGGGCATCGAGCCAGCCGTGGTTGGCGTGGCCGAGGCTTTCGAACGGTCGCAGTTGCAGCATGGTCGTGCTCCTTGAATCAGTGGAATGGCGCCATGATGCGACAAAGAAAGATCGAAAATAAGCGTAAATATCGACTAATAACAATCGAATTAGTAGATCATTAAGTCTGCGGCTTTTTATCCGTTTCATCGCCTAATCCACTGATCTGCAAGCATTCGCTGGTGATTTTTAGTGGATGCGGCGAACATGGCACGCTGATTTTGTATTCCATCGGAGTGACCGTGGCCCACGAGCATCCCCAGGCGCCTGCCGACCTGACCCCACCTGCCCAGTTACCGTGGTTTCGCCGCCTGGCCGCCCGCCTTTTGGGGCGGGGCCTGACCCGCTTGCAAGCCCAGCATCGCGACTCCTGGTTCCTCGGCCACGCCACAGGCCAGCGCAGTGGCCATGCCGACGGGGTGCGCGAAGGCTTCGAGCGCGGGCGTGTGGAAGGGTACGAGGCGGGGCGCCAGGTGCTGGTCATCCGCGATACCCGCCCCGACACCGCCGCCGTACCTGGCCAGGACGACAACCTCTTCGACGATTGGCGCCTGCCGTTGACCGCCGAATTGAAGAAGCGCTTCAAGGCCGATGTGGCCCAGCGCCTGCCTGCCGAGGCGCAACCCAGCGCGGCCCAGTGGAAGCTGATTTTCAGCGACACGCCGTCCACCTGCGTGGTGGCGGGGGCAGGGGCCGGCAAGTCCACCTCGCTGGTGTTGCGCATTCTGTTGCTGCGCCATTACCTGGGCTACGAGCTGGACGCGATGACCGTGGTCACCTTCACCCGCGAATCGCGCAAAGACTTCATCAAACGCCTGCTGCAGGTGTTCGCCCTGTGGCAGATCGACCTGCAGCCCGCGCTGGCCCGTGAGCTGGTGCGCACCTTCCATTCGCGCATCTTGCCGCTGGTGCGCAGCCTGCCAGGCTTTGGCCAGGTGCGCGCGTTCGAGACACTGGGCAACGAGATGCCAGCGGGCCGCGAGGCCGAAGCCGAGAGCAACCCGTTCGACCTGCGCTTGAACGATGCGCAGCGCCAACAGCTGAACCTTTGCTACAGCACCTTGCTGGGCGATAACCCGCGCTTTGCCGAACTCATTGGCCTGCTGCGCAGCGAGGCGCTGCAGCTCAAGCCGCTGGACCCTAACCACCCGGACGTGCAAAAGCGTGCGCAGGTGACCCAGTTGGCTGCCCAGCGCGACGAAGAGCTGTGCGATGTCATCGAAGACCTGTGGTTCGCCGCAGGCGCCTGGCCGATCAAAGGCATCGAGCCGTGCCGCGACACGGTCGAAATCCGTGGCAGCCGTTTCCATGTGCATGGCCGCCTTGAGGGGCAGGGGCCTTGGGTGGTGTTGGGTTTCGACCCCGCGGAAAGCGCCCAGTACCAGCGCCCCGGCGCCAAGCTCGCGGTGCGCGCCGAGTGGGCGGTCAAGCGCACCCTGCTGCAGGCCTTCTGCGACAAACCGCTGATCTGGCTGGACAACTACGCGGCTGCGCGGCGCTTGGCTGCCTCCCTGGCCGGTGATGCGGTGGCTGGCCCCGGCTTCGAGTACAAGGTCAAGGGCGAACTGGCCCCGGCACCGCTGCTCGATGCCTTTGTCGGTGCCGCCAACTTCATCGAGAACCTGGGGCTTGACGTGAACGGCGCCGTGGCGGCGATGAGCTTCCCGGCAGGCGACAGCGACGGCCTGTTCTTCGAAGCCTTGGCGCTGTACTGGAAAGCCCTGGAGGCGCACCTGCTGGACCAGTCGCCGCCGGTGATGAGCTACAACCGCATGTTTGCCCTGTTTGGCGAGAACAACCCGGAAAACCTGCAACTGCTGCCCGACCCGTTGCTCAGGCCCCTGGCGCATTTGATGATCGATGAGTTCCAGGACGTTTCGCCGCAAATCGTCAGTTGGCTGCGTGCCTGCCTTGCCGAGATCCGCCGGCGTGGGCCGTCGATGCACACCGGCCGTAATGCCCAGCATTCGTCGCTGTTGTGTGTGGGTGACGACTGGCAATCGATCTATGGCTGGCGCGGCAGTTCGCCGAAGTACTTCATGGAATTCACCAAGGCCTTTGTGTCACCGGCCAACACGCGGGTGATGATGGTCGAGAACTACCGGTGCCAGCAGCAGGTCATCGATGCGGCGGAATTTCTGGTCAAGGGCACGCCCGCGATTACCGGTAAGAAGGCCCGAGCCAGTGGCCCGGCAGCCGAGTTGCCGGGCTCGCCGGTCAAGGTATTCGACCGCGACGAGGCCGCGCTGGGCGAGACGCTGATCGAGCATTATCAACGGGGCGAGACGGTGATGATGCTGTACCGCAAGGGCAGCGACAAAGCCCTGATGAACGACCACCTGCAGGCCGTGCTGCACGCTGAGGCAGCACTGCCGGCCGAGCAACGCCGGCTGCGGCAGTTGACCTACCACAGCGCCAAAGGCTTGCAGGCCGATGCGGTGTTCATGCTTGGTGACTGCCAGTACCTGACCAGCTCGCCTTACAAGAACCAGGTCTATCGCCTGGCCGGCCTGGGTAAGGCCGGTGATGCCCAGGCATTCGATACCGCGCAGAAGGAAGAAGTACAGCGCTTGGCCTATGTTGCGGTCACGCGTGCGGTCAGGCACTGCTACTGGCACGTGGAAGCGGCTAACAGCGAAGCGCCGGCGGCGCCGCGTGCCTCGAGCCAGGTAGATGGCCGGCAGGCCTTCTTTGAAGACCTGCGCGGCCAGTGAGTGCTGCTTAGCTGCCCAGGGTTTGCGCCTGGCGGGTTAGGCTGGCCAGCAGGCCCGCTTCCACCGCTTGCTGTTCAGCGGTCAATGCACGCATGGCGCGGTCGAACTGCCCATCGTTGAGTGGCACGCGGTGAAGGTTGCCTTGCTCGTCCACGGGCGACGCTGGCAGGGCTTCGATCAACGCACGTATCACCGAACTGTCCAGGCGGGTAACGGCTTCCTGGGTCTCATCCAGGCAGTAGAAGAGGTAGTCGTGGCCCTGTCGCCAGAAGTCGGTGAGCAATGTGAACTGCGCGGCATACTCGCGCTTTAGGTAGCTTACCCACCCCGGCTGTTCGATAAGCCATTGCAGCCGGGCATTGGTGTCGGCGTCCAGGGCGAGTACGGCGGCCTCGACCCTGTCGATGATGACCTGGTTGACTTGGGCCGTGTCACGGTAGCGCATGCCGTGGCTAGGCTCGGGGAAGCCCAGCGGCTCGGCCAGGGATTGGCGCAAGGCCAGGCGAAGCTCGATATCGTCCACCAGGCCGTTTTGCAATTCGCCGTCGGGAAACGCTGCGGGGTCATCAAGCACATCGTGAGGCGGCAGTGCTTCGTCGAATTCATGGTTTTGCAGCGCCTGTTTGCGTAGCGACCGGCGGACACTGATGCGGTCAGCCAACTGGTTGACCTGATCGCGCCGGAACAGCTTGCGATACAGCGCCAGCAACTCGCCAGGGCGAGTACCGGCGCCGCCCGCCGCCTCGTAAGCCAGCACTTCGATCTCCAGGGCACTGAAGGCGTCGGCCCCGGCATCCCCGCAGGTGGGCGGGAAGTCTTGGGCCACCGTGTTCAGGCGTTCGCGCAGCGCACTGTCCCCAGCCGCTTTTTCCAGCAACGCCCAGACACGGTTGCGCAGGCTCTGCGCATCGCGCTGTGCTTCAGCGGATTGGCTCAGGCGTTCCAGGACACCTTGCAGGTCGTTGTTCTCCCCCTGCTCAAACAGGTCGCGCCACAGTTGCTCTTGGGCGTCGCTCGCCGGGTTGCGCCACAGCGCTTGCCACTCGGGCATCGCCCCCGCGTGTTCAAAAACGTTGACGCCGCTGTCACCCAGGCGTGTACGTGTTTCGGCCTCCAGGTTGTTGTAGTTGAACAGCCAGCGGCGTTCAGGCAAACGCGCTGAGACATCACGGGCAAACGGTGTACGTAGTACCCCAGGCAGGTCGGGCACGTTGCGGATGCGATTGTAAGACAGGTCAAGGTAACGCAGCCGATACTGTGGCTGGCTCATTAGGGTGGTCAGGCCTTCGGGCCATTGCTGCAAGTCGCAGCGGTGCAGGTTGAGGTGGCTGAGGCGGGCCATGAAGCGCAGGTCGGGGGCGACTTGTAGCGGGTTGAAATCCAGGTGTAACACCTGAGGGTGGACCATGTCCTGAAAGCGTGCGCCAAGCCTTTGATCCAAGGTGATGTGATTGTCCCCAAGGCCCAGTGCGTCCAGGCGCAGGCGGGTCAGAAATTGCAAACTGGCGTCATCCAGTTCCAGAAAATTACTGCGCAAATTGAGTATTCGCAGGCCCGGCATCGCGCCAATGGCTTGCCGAGCCGCAGGCGTGAGGGCCCGTAGGGCATTGCCTGTCAGGTTCAGATCGCGCAGCCGGGGGGCGGACCGCAGCGCCTCGAACAAGGCTTCAGCATTCATGTGCGGATTGTTGGTCACGTCCAATGCCTGCAGGTGAGGGAAGTTGCCCAGAAAAGCGCCATCCAGGCGCTCCAGGCGCAAGCCGTCGAGCCTCAATTCATGAATATGCGGCATGGCGGCAGTGATGGTTGGCAGCTCGCGCAAGCGAATACGCTCCAGCCATAACAGGTTGCGTTGTTCACCGCCCTCACGGCGGCAGGCGCTCATCAGGCGCTCGGCGCATTGCTGGCGGTTTCGGCGGTCTTCCAAGTCGTGCGCGTTCTCGATCCAGCGGCCCAGATCACGGTCCAGGCTGCGCTGCTCAGCCTCCAAGCGGTTGATCGTTGTGCCCAGGTCGCCGGCCTCTGCCAGCTCGGATTGCAATGCGCTGATTTGCGCAGTATCGAGTTCTGGATAGAGCGCCCGCAAACGACGCGCTGCCGCCCCTGTTTGACCACGGCCACTGAGCGGGTAACCGAGCCTCCCATTGGCCAGGCGCATGGGCGAGCGGAACCCCGGTTTGATCGGTTGCTGACCCAGCAGGGCGGCACAGTGCTGCCGATCGGCAAGCGCGATCTCGAACCGTTCGGCCGCAGTGGCCAATGGGTGTTCGGCGTGCAAGGCCTGTTGCAATCGTTCACTGTCCGCGTTGGCCAGGCTGTGCCGGTACAGCCCGATGAGGGCTCGGTCCAGCCTGGCGCGAGCTTGCAGCAATCGGGCTTCTTCGCCGATGCGCAGGGGCACTCGGCCTGCGGCCAGGCGCTGACGTTCAGTGCTGTTGGCATGGTCGAGGATTTCGTCGAGGGCGCTGTCCGGCAGGCCTGGGAACTGGCGGGCAAGGGCCTGCGCTGCTGGGCGCTGCGGTTGACGATGGCCTTGCTGCAAACTGTCGAATATCGCCCCGCGGCGGTTGGCCAGATGCTCAGCAAGCGTGTCGTTCAGTACCGAGGCGCGTTGAGCGTGCGGGGTATCGCCAAGCATCGATTGCACCGTGGGCTCATCCATCTGCGCCAACACCGTCTGGCTCAGTGCGCCACTGTCGAGGTCGGCGCGGGTGATCTCGATCTCAATCTGCCCTGGTGAGACGGGCGGCCCATAGCGCACTGCCTTGCCCCACGGCTCTGGGCCTTCGAAGACTTTGAGCACGTGATCCTGCGGCCACTTCGGCAGGTTGAGCAGTTCGGGCAGGGCATAGTTTTTGTGGGCCGCGAGCGGTAGGCCGTGGCGTACGTGTTCTATGAGGGTGCCCACTTCGTTGTCCAGTTGCAGGCGCAGCAGCGTGTCGACTAGCAATGCCGGGGGGCGTACGCCAGCAGCATGGGCACGGCGCAGGCTGGCCGTGTCGGTGCCGGTGCTGCGCAGGGCGGTGAGTAATTGCGCATCGTCCAGCCCGTGGCTGCGATGGCCGAGACGGCGCAGCAGCTGTATGTCGTCCCATTCGTGAGTATGTTCATGGGCCAGCTGCCAGCGGCCGTCGCCGATCGGCCGCACGTGCGGCGCGTAAGCCTGAGGGGCGTCGGGGTGACGCACGCGCCAGTGCTGTTCCGGGTCCTGGAATACTTCATACAGGGTGCCCTCCAGCGCCACGTAGGTCTTGCCCTGGTGTTGGTGAAGCCCGAGTGCATCGGGCTTTGCACCTTCGGCAAGCATCACACTGCTGGCATACGGCGCCATGTTTGGGTGCCACAGCAGTTCGCGGTCTTCCTGCCACACTGCCTTCAGCGCATCGACGAAACCGGACGCCTGGATGACCTTGGCGCCGGCGGCGAACCCGGCGAGCACTGCGGCATTGATGGCCAACGATTGCACCTGCTGCAGCGCCTGCACGGTGTCGCCTTCCTCCCAGGCTTCGAAACCGGTGAACACCGAACTCATCAGGTCATAGGCAAATACCCCGAGCATGGCGCTGTTCAACCCCGGGACGAAGAACGCGGCGACGTTGAGTACGTTCATGCCCAGTTCGAACCAGTGTTGCAGGCGCGCGTTACGCGCTTTGGCGTCAACTTCGGCGGTGGGCACAGCGATGGTTTTGGCGTCGGCCTTCATGCGCGCCAGGTGCGCTCTGTACAGCGTCGGCCAGGGCGCATTGCCCAAGGGCGAAGGGGTAACGTGCAAAAGCGGATTGCTGCGCAGCCTGCGGTTGCCGGCCGTATCCACCTCGAACAGCGCGTGCTCCAGTTTGGCCGTCAATTCCACTTGCCGGTCCTTATAGGCGAACTGCAGCAACGCACGGCGGAACTCGCTGCGCTGCAGCCGGTGCCGCAGGTGCTGCCCGACCGCCTGGACCGAAGCAAACTCGCGCACCGAGTGCACGCTGTCGTCCGGGATGTAGAGGATGCAAGGGTTGCTCTGATTTGGGGCATCAGGCCCGATAAGCAGGATTTCGTGCAGAGGAATATCGAACAGGCTGAAACGCCAGCACTGCAGCCTGTGCTCACCATAGGTCGGTGCGGTGACATTGCTGCACAGTTGCATCAGCGCAGTGCGCCCGCGTTCGCTCAGCAGGCCCTTGAGCCAGGCAACCTGCGCCTGCACCCGCAAGCACTCGCGGCTCGCCTGAATCGAAAGCGCTCGACTTCCAGCCGGTTCGCGCCTTCATGGGTAGACTTAAGGTGGCCTTGGTACTGTTGGCCCAGGTCCAGCGCCCGGCACTGCTGAACGAAACTGGCCATGTTCAGGCCCTGCAAGGGTGACTCATCGCCTGCGGCGCGGGCCAGCCGGCTATAGGCACCGACTTCCGTGAGGCCCTCGAAGTTGTGCAGGGCCGCTTCCAGCAAGCTGCGCGCTTGCGGCGCGCCGACGGGGCGGGTAGCGAGCACGTCTACCGGCTGCTCCGGCACCAACGGGTATTGTGGGTCGGGCACGCCGACCCATGGGTTGCTGATGGGCTCGAAGGGCTGGAACACATACTGTGCCTGGTCTACCGCCACGTTCAGGCCTAGGCGCTCGGTCAGCAGCGGTCGGCAGAATTCGATGATGCCTTTGAAGCCGGGCAGTGCCTGGCGGAGCTGGGCGAGGCAGGTGTCACGGGTCTCGACAAGCAGTCGCAGTTGCTGGCGCTGCTCGGGTTCGGCGCTGGCGTACCAGCTGTAAGGCGTGCCATCGGCCGCCAGGTAATCCTTGCGTACCCGCTGCACGACGCGTTCGGCATGGCCGGGGTGCAGGGCTTTGCTCCATAGCGGCAGCGTGCGCGTGATCTGCGCGTGATGTAAGGGTGGAGTGCTTGTCATGGTACCGACCTCTTGAGCAGGGAGGCGGTAGTCGACCCTCATCCGTGTGCCGGGGTGCGGTAGATAATTGCCGGCAGCGGTCGGTCTCGCGCATGTACGGGTCGGTGAGGGGCCAACAGTGCGGGTGCATCTGCGAGAGGGTGGGGTAGGCCATGGCGGCCGGTTTGCAGCCAAGGGGAGCTTCTATGCGTTCGCTGTGCGGTCCCAAGGATCATTTGCTTGACCTCGACGGTATTGAAATAGCGGTACGCACTTGGGGGCCGGAAGACGGTATCCCGGTGCTGGCCTTGCATGGGTGGCTGGACAACGCCGCCTCGTTCGATCGGCTCGGGCCGTTGCTCGACGGCTGTTTCGTGGTGGCGCCGGACTTGGTCGGCCATGGCCGCTCCAGCCATCGGCGCCACGACAGCGGCTATTACCTCTGGGAGCATGCCGAGGATATGCTGGCGGTGGTTGACAGCCTGGGCCTGGCGCACTTCCATGTGCTGGCCCACGGCATGGGCAGCGGCATCGCCTCGTTGCTTGCCGCCCTGTCCAGCGGCATTTCCAGCATGACCTTCCTCGATGGCATGGGCGCGCCGTTCACGGTCGCGGAGGATGACCGCGTGCAGCATCTGGCGCGCTCCTACCGGCTTAAACGGATGGTCCAGCGCAGCCAGCTACAGGGTTTTGGCGAACCCGACGCGAGCCGCTTCGACACGATTGAAGCGGCCTTGCAGCAGCGCCGCCAGCGCCTGGACGGCGAGCTGTCGGAGGACGCTGCGCGGTTGCTGGCCCGTCGTGACCTGCTGCAGGTAGGCGACGGCTATTGCTGGCGCCACGATCCACGCTTGGTGCTGCCCGAACCCATGCCGTTGACCGAGCGCGAAGCCTGTGACCTGCTCAGCCAAATCCAATGCCCGCTGTACCTGATGTTCGGCCGACAAGGGGCCTTTAGCGGCAATGCGTACGCCCAGCGTGAAGCGGCTTTGCCTGGCCATGCGCGGGTTTCATGGCACCCTGGCGGGCATCACTTCCACCTTGAGGCACCGGACCGGGCGTTGGTCGATCAGTTGCTGCGGCTGCTGGCACGTCATGAAGGTGGCCAGTTACAGCGCTTGGTCAATGAGTAGCGAGCACGCCGAATAGTGGGCTATGGTGGCGTCTGACCCTCGCGCACACGCCACAAGGAGTCCCCGGCATGCGACCGTTCGCCATCCAGCACATCGACCACCTCGTCCTGCGGGTCAGCGACCTGCCGCGCAGCCTCGCCTTTTATGTGGACGTGCTGGGCTGCACGGTCAGCAAGGTGCGTGAAGACCTGGGCATGGTCCACCTGGCGACGGGCACTGCCATGATCGACCTGGTCACGCTGGACGGTGTGCTGGGGCAGCCGGGTGGCGCCGCGCCGGGCGCAGAGGGGCGAAACCTGCATCATTTGTGCCTGCGTATCGAGCCCTTCGATGAGCCGGCATTGACCGCTTACCTGCGCGCTGCGGGTGTAACGGTGGAGCCTGCCGAGAAACGCTACGGCGCCGAGGGCGAAGGGCCGTCGTTGTACTGCTTCGACCCCGATGGCAACCAGGTCGAGCTCAAAGGGCCGGTGATGGAGGCGTCATGACGGGTTTGCAGACGCACGAGCACTGGATCGCCACGACTTAAGGCACGCTGTTCGCCCAAGTGTGGTCGCCGTTGCAGGCGCAGGGTGCCCCCATCATTCGCGGACCATAATGATGAGTTCGGCTCCCAGTCTCACCCCGAGCGCCTTGTCGCGCTTACGTCGGGCCCCGGCGTGTTGCGGCTGATACCGGGCTGTGGGCATGTGCCACACCGGAAACAGGCTGATGGGGTGTTGGCAGAAATCGGGCGCTTTCTGCGGTAAATTCCAGGTCAGAGGTTGCAGGCCCAATGGGGCCGCTGCGATGGGCTGCATAGCAGCCCCATTACAGCCGCTTCCCTTTGCCTGATCTTCAATAATGCACACAGTGCGCATCTGCGCCGTTCGTTCAAGCGCTCACCCGGCACTTGCTTGAACACTGGCGGCTCCAACTTTCCTGGAGTCGCTCATGCGTACCCTCTATGCCCCGGTCTTTTTTTTCGGTTTCATCAGCGCCGCACTCTGGCTCGTCGCCAGTCATGCCAGCCCCTTATGGTTGCTCCTGCTGCTGGCCGCTGCTGTCGGGCTGTCCTTCACCTGTGAACGGTTGTTCCCGTACAAGGCAGCCTGGAACCAACCTCAAGGCGAGGGCAGCCGAGATCTTTGCCATGCCCTAGTCAACGAATGCCTCAACATCGGCAGTGTGGCGACCATTCCGTTGCTGGCCGGTTGGCTACCGATGACGGGCCTGTGGCCTGCGCAGTGGCCGCTTGCGTTGCAGTTGCTGCTGGCCATCGCCGTGGCCGACCTGGGGATTACCTTGGTGCACTACGCCAGCCACCGCAGCCCATTGCTCTGGCGTTTGCATGCGGTGCACCACAGTGTCACCCGTCTGTACGGTTTCAATGGCTTGATGAAACACCCCCTGCACCAACTGCTTGAAGCCCTGGCGGGCACGCTGCCGTTGTTGTTGGTCGGCCTGCCTTGGGACGTGGCTTTGTTGCTGGCTTTCAGCGTGTCTATCCAATTGCTGCTGCAGCACAGCAATGTGGACATGCGCATCGGCTGGCTGCGCCATGTGTTCGCCTGGGCGCCAGTGCATCGGCTGCACCACTTGAAGTATGGCAGCGCCGGCGACGTCAACTTCGCGCTGTTCTTCCCGCTGTGGGATCGCCTGCTCGGTACGGCCCTGTACCTGCCGGGCTATGCGCTGGCGGACGATGACATGGGCATTGGCGACCGCCCCGATTACCCGCAGGCCTATCTCGCTCAATTGCGTGAGCCGTGGGCCGAAGGCGACGCCCAGCCGCCGGCGGTACTGCCTGCGGCACTGCGCACGGCGTTAGGCAAGCGTTCGTAAGCGCAATTGGCGCAGTGCGGTGCTGGGGCTGAGCCCGAACTGGCGGCGGACGCTACGCGCGAAGTGCGCAGAGTCGGCGAACCCCGCGGCCAATGCGGCGTCTGTGAGGCTGACGCCGCTTAGTGCCAGGCGCAACGCCACGCGCAGGCGCTGCCACAGCACCAGACGACGGACCGACAATTTAAGTGCGCCGCTGAACAGCCGCTCCAGTTGGCTGATCGATAAGGCCGCGGTATTTGCCAGCTCACGTGCCGAAAGCGCCTGTTCGTCCAGGGCACGCACACGTTGCAGCGCTTTCGCCAGGCGAGGGTCCAGGGCCCGGCGCGGCCATTGCCGCAGGCATTCGGCCAGGCGCTGAGGGTTGTTATCGGCTTGCCGGCAAGCCTGGCCAAGGTCGGCCAGGTCGAAGGCAAGTGGCTCGGCGAAGAGTGTCAGGCAAGGCACGCCCTGGCTGATGATCGCATGCGGTTGCTGCGAAGGGATCATGACGAGCGCGCCGCTGTGGTACTGATCGCCAAGCTGTACCTCGACCTCGACCTCGCCGTCGAGGGCGACCAGCACCTGATGGGCATAGTGGACATGGCTGTCGGTAGTGCCGAGGGTACTCACCAGCAGGCAATGATCACTGCCCAGCCAGATCTCGCCTTGCCAGCCTATTGTCCGTTCGCTCATGCATCCCCCTGTGGCCGCTCGCCATCAAGCGAGTGGATATCCCAGCAAAGCCGATTATGCTTCAGATACCTTGCTGCGATTCGAGGCGGCCTGCCTCGTCGTGCTTCGCGCAACCAATGCAAGCCCTAGGGCCTGGGTGCGACGGTGAAATGGGTGTGAGGTACTCCGGCCTGCGATAACGACAAGACGGAGGCAACCCATGGCGGTTCTCGACAGCGCATCCACGGGCAGTAGCGCGCCCCAACGCGGTATCACCCGGGAGGAGCGCAAGGTCATCTTCGCATCATCCTTAGGCACGGTGTTCGAATGGTACGACTTTTACCTGTACGGCTCACTGGCCGCGATCATCGCCAAGCACTTCTTTGCCGGCGTCAATGAAACCACCTCGTTCATCTTCGCCCTGTTGGCATTTGCCGCAGGCTTTGCCGTGCGGCCGTTCGGGGCCATTGTGTTCGGCCGCCTCGGTGACTTGATCGGGCGCAAGCACACCTTCCTGATCACCATCGTCATCATGGGCCTGTCCACCGCGCTGGTCGGGCTGTTGCCCAGCTATGCGTCGATTGGGGTGGCGGCGCCGGTCATTCTGATCAGCCTGCGCCTGCTGCAGGGCCTGGCACTGGGCGGTGAATACGGCGGCGCGGCGACCTACGTAGCCGAACATGCGCCCAAGGGGCGGCGTGGCTTCTTTACTGCCTGGATCCAGACCACCGCGACCCTGGGGCTGTTCCTGTCGCTGCTGGTGATCCTGGCCTGCCGCACGGCCATGGGCACCGAGGCGTTCGAGGCGTGGGGCTGGCGCATTCCGTTCTTGCTGTCGATCCTGCTGTTGGCCATTTCGGTGTACATCCGCATGCAGCTCAACGAGTCGCCGGTGTTCATGAAGATGAAGGCCGAGGGCAAGGCGTCCAAGGCGCCGTTGACCGAGTCGTTCGCCCGTTGGGAAAACCTCAAAGTGGTGATCATGTCGCTGCTTGGCGGCACCGCCGGCCAGGCGGTGGTGTGGTACACCGGGCAGTTCTATGCGCTGTTCTTCCTGTTGCAGACGCTCAAGATCGACCCGCAGACTGCCAACTTGCTCATCGCAGGTTCGCTGCTGATCGGCACGCCGTTCTTCATCATCTTTGGCAGCCTGTCGGACCGCATCGGCCGCAAGAAGATCATCATGGCCGGTTGCATCATCGCCGCGCTGACCTACTTCCCGATCTTCAAAGCGCTGACCGAGTACGGCAACCCGGACGTGTTCGTCGCCCAGGAGCAGAACCCGGTCGTGGTGGTGGCTGACCCTGGCCAGTGCGCGTTCCAGTTCGACCCGGTGGGCAAGGCCAAATTCACCAGCTCCTGCGACATCGCCAAGAGCCTGCTGGCCAAGCGGGCGATCCCGTATTCCAACGAGAAGGCCGAGCCCGGCAGCGTGGCGCAGATCCGTATTGGCGAGCGGGTTATCCCGAGCTTTGATGGCCGCAGCCTGGCCGCAGCCGACCTCAAGACGCAGAGCGATGCTTTTACCGCCACCCTCGTCGGGGCGCTGAAGGAGGCGGGCTACCCCGAGAAGGCTGACCCGGCGAAGATTCACTACCCGATGGTGCTGTTGCTGCTGACCATCCTGGTGATCTACGTGACCATGGTCTATGGGCCGATTGCGGCCTGGCTGGTCGAGCTGTTCCCGGCGCGCATCCGCTACACCTCGATGTCGTTGCCGTACCACATTGGCAACGGTTGGTTCGGCGGCTTCCTGCCGACCGTGGCGTTTGCCATGGTGGCGGCGACCGGGGATATCTACTACGGCTTGTGGTACCCGATCGTGATTGCGCTGATGACGGCGGTGCTGGGGATCTTCTTCATGCCGGAGACCAAGGACCGCGATATCAGCCACACCTGAGTCAGGCCATTTAACCCGTGTAGGCGCAGCCTTGTGCTGCGAAGAGGCCGGTGATAACAACGAAGATCTTCGCTGCTATCCCCGGCCTCTTCGCAGCACAAGGCTGCTCCAAAGCGTGCATGACCTGCCTCAGTCAAAATACCCTCGCAGGGTAAAGGCGTACCCGGTATCCACCCCAGTGGCTTCCCCGCGGCTCCAGCGCTTCTTCAACACGAACTCGAACGCCGGCTCGTACAACCCGTCCCGCACCACCGCACCGCCGAGCACCTCCACGTCATACCAGCCGTTGTCCAGCTCGATGATCGGCCGCCCAGGCGCCTGGTAACGTGCCAATAGATCACCGAGGGCCTTGTTGGTGAAGTGCTGCAGGATGCGCCAGGTGTACAGCATCAACGTGCGGTGTTCAACGCGCAGTACGTAGCCGGCACGTTGATGCTTCAGGCGGCTACCCGCCTCACGCAGGGCAGGGGTGTGGCCATCGAGGGTGAAGATGATCCGATAGGGCAGGTTATCGATGCCGGCAATGGGCAGCACCACACCTTCGCGCACCGCCTTGTCACCGCTGTCGTCATGGGTGAAGGCGTGGGCCAAGTCGTCCGCCAAGTCGTTGTCTTGCTTAAAACGCTCGAGCAACTGAATGTCGCCGACCAGGAAGTAATCGATCAGGTCGTTGAGGACCTCACTGAATTCGTGGCGCATTTGTTTTCCTTGTTGGCTGCGCAAGTAAGCAAAGGCAACTATAGCGGAGGGCGGGCCACGCGTGCCCGCCAGGCGGGGGTGACCGCTAGTGTTTCTGTGCGATCTGGATCAGGTTGCCGCAGGTGTCGTCGAACACGGCCACGGTCACTGGCCCTGCGGCGGTTGGCGGTTGAGTGAACTGCACGCCGGCCGCGCACAGACGGGTGTATTCAGCCTGGATGTCGCGCACGCCGAACGAGGTGACGGGGATGCCGTCCTGCTTGAGCGCAGCCTTGTACACTTTGGCCGCAGGGTGGGCATCAGGCTCCAGCAGCAGCTCGACGCCGTTTGGCTCGTGGGGTGAGGTGAGGGTAAGCCAGCGGTGCCGGCCCAGGGGGATGTCATGTTTGGGCATGAAGCCGAGCACGTAGTGATAGAAAGCCAAGGCCTTGGCCTGGTCGTCGACAAGAATACTGGTGACAACGATCTTCATAGGCGCACACCGTTTTTTGGGACTTGTCCACTTTCATTAAAGACCTTTTGGGCAGCGCCGGGGTTCATTTCAGTGTGCAGGGGCTGGGGCTGGGGCATTTCCCGGTGCGTATGGGCGCAAGCAGGTTGTAGCTTGAATGGGCAGTTCACATAAACCGGAGAAATGACCATGCAAGATGAACCGAAGAACGAATCGCCATCCCTTGATCACCTCGAGCACGTGGAGGAAGTGGTAACTCAGAAAACCGTATCGTGGCGTACCCGAGGTGCAGCCCCTGTAGTCGGCGCGCCTTGTGCACCAGGCTACAAGCGCGTCGGTGATGAGTGCGTGTTAGCGAACATTCCCTTTGAGTGAGCCGCGTAACGGGGGGCGCATGGCGCCCCCCACTAAAAACATGCTCAAGCCATAGGTAAATCCTTCATCACCCAATCCCCCGGCAGCCAGGCGCCACGTTAAAGTGACAGGCAAAATACCAGCGCGCCCAGGCGGCGCCGGAGAGGTGCCTGTGGCTTCTTATACCTTGCGACAACTCAAGTATTTCGTCACCACCGTGGAGGCCGGTAGCGTCGCCGAGGCCTCGCGCCAGCTGTACATCGCCCAGCCGTCGATTTCTACGGCCATCAAGAGCCTGGAAGAAAGCTTTGGCGTGCAGCTGTTCATCCGCCACCACGCCCAAGGTGTGTCGCTGACGCCCAGCGGCAAGCGCTTCTACGCCAAGACCAAATCGCTGCTACAGATGGCCCACGAGTTCGAGCAGAACGCCCTAGCCGATAACGACACCGTGGCCGGGCAGATCGACATCGGCTGTTTCGAGACGGTGGCGCCGCTGTACTTGCCACGCCTGATCGCCGGCTTTCGCGAACGCTACCCTGGCGTTGACATCCGCCTGCGCGATGGCGAGCAGCAGGACCTGATTCAGGGCCTGACCGCCGGCACCTTCGATCTGGCGTTTCTCTACGACCACGACCTGGACGGCACCATTGAGGCCGAGCCGCTGATGCCGCCGCAAAAACCCTATGTGCTGTTGCCCGAAAAGCACCGCTTTGCCGGGCAAAGCCAAGTCTCGCTGCGCGATCTCTGCCCCGAGCCGATGATTCTGCTGGACGTGGCGCCCAGCCGGACCTACTTCGTCAGCCTGTTCAACGAAATGGGCCTGACCCCGAACATCGTCTTCAGCTCGCCGTCGATCGAGATGGTGCGTGGGATGGTGGGGCAGGGGTTCGGTTTTTCGCTGTTGGTGACCCGTCCACATTCGGAATGCACCTATGACGGGCAGCGCTTGGCGATGGTCGATATCGCCGAACCTGTGGCGCTGTCGGGGCTGGCGGCAGCCCGCTTGAAGCGGGTTCAGTTGACCAAGCCGGCACAACTGTTCGTCGAGTTTTGCCGGGAAGAACTGGCCAAGTTCTAATGCCTGCCGTCGGCCTGACCTTGGTGCATCAAACGTTCAAGGGTTGACCTGGTACCCACGCCCTTGCAGGCAACCGCTGTACGCGCTGGCATGGGCCGAGCTCTGTGCTTCGCCCTGGGTACGCCGGTCCTGGCGGCGATCCTGGCGCTGGCGCATGCCCCCCACTGCCGCACCGGCAGCGGCGGTTTCACCGGCGCGGTTTTGCCGGTATTGCTGCTTGGCATCGTCACTGGCCCGGTCATACAGCTCTTCATGCTGATTGCCGCGGACTTGCGCACCCACGGCACCTGCAGCTGCGCCGGCTGCCGCGCCGCGCACCCGGCCACCGACGTGGGCATCGCTGGATGTCGAGGCGCTGTTCGCGGCATTGGTGGCGACGGTATTGCAATCATTGATGTCCAGTTGCATCTGCTGGCTGCTCTGGCCTTTCAGCGGTACCACTGACTGCGCCTGTGCGGCAGGTGCTGTGCACAGCAGCACCAGCAGGTAACTCCATGTGAGCGAACGCATGGCACACCTCCTGTGGGCGTGAACCCCCTCTCACAGGATAGTCCGCCTGGGCGGATTTTCAGCAGGGGTTGCCCAGCCCCTTGAGCATCAGTTCCATGGCGTCCAGGGCCTGCTCAAGCCGTTGGCCTTGGCCCTCTTCTTCGGCAATCCAGAATGCCGTTTCTGCCAGGCCCCCGCAGATCAGCGACGCCAACGCCTGTGGATTGGCCTGGGCGACCACGCCCTGCGCCATCAACTGCTCCAGCATGCTGCGCAGCGACGCGACGCAGTGCAGCTGCGCTTGCGGGGTAGGGGCACCCAGTACGGCACGCCCATCACGCAACACGATGCGCTGAATCTCCGGTTCGCGGGCCATTTCCAGGTAGGCGCGGCAGCGGTTGCGAAAGCCCTCCCAGGGGTCGCTGGCCGTGTCGGAGATCGCGTGCAGACGTGCGTCCATTTCTGCATCTATTTGCGCGATAACGGCGGCCAAAAGGCCCTTCTTGTCGCCGAAATGATGATAAAGGGCGCCACGGGTGAGGTTGGCCTGGGCCGTCAGGTCGTCCATCGATGTCTCACCATAGCCACGTTCGCTGAAAACCTGGCGAGCGGTCTCCAGCAGGGTGGCGCGGGTCTGTTCCATGTCGGCGCGGGTACGTCTGACCATTGGGGCTCCTGGAAATGCGGCTTTACATTCAGTGCGTATGATAATAGGGTTTTAATCATACGGCTTGTATGTAAGCCGCTTTTTTCGATACGGAGAGTCGATCATGCTCAACCCTTACCGCCAGCTGTTCCAGGCAAAAGGCACGGCCGGCTTTGCCTTGGCAGGCCTGGTGGCACGTTTGCCTTTGCCGATGACGGGCATCGGCATCATCACCCTGCTCTCGCAGCTACGCGGTAGCTATGCCCTGGCGGGGGCCGTGGCGGCGACGTTCGTGTTGACCTATGCGCTGATGTCACCGCAGGTGTCCCGCTTGGTCGACCGGCACGGGCAGCGCCGTGTGCTGCCCGCCGCTGCAGGCTTGTGTGTAATGGGCCTGCTGGTGCTGCTGGCCTGTACTTGGGGGCAAGCGCCCGATTGGGGGCTGTTCGTCGGGGCCGCGTTGGCAGGCTTCATGCCGAGCATGTCGGCGATGGTCCGTGCGCGCTGGACGGCGCTGTACCGGGGCACGCCGCAGTTGCAGGTGGCGTATTCCCTGGAGACGGTGCTCGACGAGGTCACGTTCATTGCTGGGCCACCGGTGTCGGTGGGGCTCTGCGTGGGCGTGCTTCCCCAGGCCGGGCCATTGGTCGCGGCGCTGCTGTTGGCGATCGGGGTGTTCGCCTTGGTCGCTCAAACGGGTAGCGAACCGCCCGTGGATGCAGATGCCGGTGCATCGAAAGGCCAGGGCTCGGTGTTGCAGCACTGGGATGTTCGGCTGCTGGCGTTGCTGATGGTGGCCATGGGCGTGATCGTGGGCAGCGTCGACATCGTCAGCGTGGCTTTCGCCGAACAGGCCGGCATGCCGGCAGCGGCCAGTGTGGTATTGGCGTGCTACGCCGTCGGCTCCTGCGCTGCAGGCCTGGTATTCGGGGCCTTGAAATTGCCAACGGCCTTGCACCGGCTGCTGTTGCTCGGTGGCCTGGCGACGGCAGTGACGACTTTGCCGTTGCTGCTGGCTGACAGCGTCTTCGGGCTTGCTGCCGCCGTCTTGCTGGCGGGCCTGTTCTTTGCGCCGACGCTGATCGTGGCGATGTCACTGGTGGAGCGCAGTGTGCCCGCACAGCAGCTGACCGAGGGCATGACTTGGCTGCTGGCGGGGTTGAATGTCGGTGTCGCGCTGGGGGCATTGGCGTCAGGGCAGGTGGTCGACCTGCTGGGCGCCAAGGCGGGTTACCAAGTCGCGGTGGGCGCGGGTGTAGCGGTCGCGTTGGTGGCGCTATGCAGCTACCGACGGCTGGGCACAGTGGCCTTCGCAAGGCGAATGCCACTTGGGTGATCAAGCTGCAACCGGGCACGTTGCAAGGCCGCCCCAAGTGGCTGCAGGCGCGTATCAGTTCATGTTGCTGCCCGCCTGGACCTTGGCGCTGCTGGCGGTGTCTTGCACGCGTTCGGCTTCGTCCTGTGGCAGATGATCGAACTCGCGCAGGCCGTTGTTGCGGTAGGGGTCACCGATCCAGCGCGGCACAACCTCGAACTGCGGGTTGACGATGCTTTTGGCAGGCTCGTACAGGTCATAGCTGAGCCCGGCCAGATCGGACAGCGTGTGAATCAGGTGCGAACTGCTGTAGGCACGGTTGGCCGTGGCCCGCAGGTCGCGCGGGTGGGCCGCTTGCCAGCTCGGCGAGGTCCACAGCAGGAACGGGATAGTGTACATCGGCCGGGTCGGGGCGCCTTCGTTGCGCCCCAGGCGGTCGTGATCGCCCGAGCTGTAAACATCCTCTCCGTGGTCGGAGAGGTACAGCAAGAAGCCGTTGGGGGTTGTGGCCGAGTAGCGCTTGATCAGGCTCGACACCACGTGGTCGTTGTAGCGCACTGCGTTGTCATAGAAGTTGTAGGTTTCCACCTCGCTGGGCGAAAGCTTGGCCGGCACGCCCTGGCGATCGCTGAAATGCTGGAAGGCATTCGGGTAGCGGTAGCGGTAATCCATGTGCGTGCCCAGCAGATGGATGATGATGAACTTGTTCGGTGCAGGGTCTTGCAAGGCTTTCTCGAACGGGTCCAGCACCACTTCGTCGTACTGGCTGGCGTTTTGGTTGCGCTGGTTGTTCAGGTAGACCGGCACGTCCGTTTGCTGGGAGAAGGTGGTCAGCATGGTGTTGCGCTTGGTCATGGTCTGCTGGTTGGTGATCCAGAAGGTCTTGTAGCCTGCCTGTTTCATCAAGTTGATCAGCGACGGGTCGGTGAGGAAGCGGTCCGGGTGCTGTTCGTCACCAAAGGTCAGGATCTGCTGCATCACTTCGATGGTGTAGGGGCGTGGCGACACCACGTTGCTGAACACCGTCAGGCCCTTGTCGCTGGCGGCCAGCGCATCGAGGTTGGGCGTGGTATCGCGCGGGTAGCCGTACAGGTGCATGTGCTCGCGGGTGGTCGATTCGCCCAGCACCAGGACCAACGTGCGCGGCGCGTCACCGCTGCTGTTGCGCAGGTTCTGCAAGGGCGGCAACGCAGCGTTCTGCGCCAACAGTTCCTGCATGTTGTTCAGCTGTTGGCGGTATTGCTTGTAGCCGACCAGCAACTGCCACGGCACGGCAGGTTCCATGCGCTGCTGAACCTTTTCGGCAGCGTCGGCAAAGTTGCGTTCCTGGGTGACCATCTGTTTGTAGAAGGGGTATACCAGGTTGGCCAGCAGCAGCAGGACAACCACCGGAATGCGGCTGCGCAAGGGCAGCGTGACCGGGCGCACGCGCTTGTACAGCAGCACGGCCACCACGGTATACAGCAGCAGCGCCAGGCCCAGCCAGAGGCTGAAGTATTGGCTGAAATACTCGCCAGCCTCCGCGGTATTGGATTCGAACATCACGAAGATGACGCTTTGCGAGAACTCCTGGCGATAGATGCCGAAGTAGCTCAGCCCGACCAGCGAGGCGGCCCACAGCACCAGGCCGATGACTGCCGCAGTGGCGCGGGTAAAGCGCGGCAGCAGCAGTACTGGGGCCAGCCACAGGCTGCTGAGAAACAGCGCATCACGAAAGCCGGCAAAGCCGGTGGTGCCACTGAACAGCAGCAGCGCCTGGGTAACGCCGGAGAAATACCAGAAGAACAGCAGGAGCCAGCCCAGGCCGGCCCAGTCCACGCCTTTGCGCGTGGGGATTTTTTTAATAGCTGACACGTATGCCTCGTTGAACCTTGGCAGCCACCCAATGTGCGCGTGGCCGGAAAGGGCGTGACGCTAATCTGAAGGTTGTGAAAATAACGTCAAGGCGCAGCGCAATGAGACGGGATGCATGCCCGTCCGGGGCGTTTCAGGTGGCTTCTGGCAGGGACGCGTTGGCTTTTTTCGGGGGGCGGATCGAGCCGATGTACACCGCCACAATGGTCAGTAACGCACCGCACATCTGGAGCGTCGAGTTGGCCTTGCCGAGGAAGGCGATGTCGATGAAGTAGGTGATCACCGGCTCCAGCAGCAGGATCAAGCCCGCCAGGCCCAGGCTGATCGCGCCGATCGAACGGTTGACCAGCAACCAGCCGACGAACTGCACCAGCACGCCATAGATCACCAGCATCAGCCAGGTCTGCCCATCGTTGATGGCCAGGCTCTCACCGTTGGCCAGGGCGTAGCCAAGCAACACCAGCGCTGCCCACAGGCTCAGGTTGAGCATCTGCGCGATCTTGTCGCCACCGCCGTCGGGCAACTGGGTGTTGACCTTGAGGAAGTACACACAGACGGCATAGGCCAGCCCCGACAGTACCCCATAGATGACACCCTTCATGCCCAGCGCACTGCTCATTTCGGGCATCAGCAACAGGTACAGCCCGACAAAGGCCAGGGTGATCGAGACGAGGAAGTTGGCCGAGGGCTTTTCCTTGAGCAGGTAAAAGCCCAGGAAGGTCATGAAAAACACCTGGCAATTGGTCAGGATCGAGCCGATGCCAGGGCCGACGATGTAGATGCTCTGGTGCCAGAGTGCCAGGTCGATGGCCAGAAACACACCGGCAAGCCCGGTGTACAGCTGCGCCTTGAAGCCCTTGAGCATGACCGGCGTATGCCGCGCCTTGAGCAGCATGAAGAACAGGATGGAGGCAAACAACATCCGGTAGAAGCCCGCGCCGCCGGCGCCTATCTGGGCGAATGCGACAGTCAAGGCGGAAAGGCTGAGCATCAACCCGCCGAACGTCAGTTCGAGGATTGCGCGGTTGTTGTTGGTCGACATGAGGGTTCCCGTTGATCAGTGCCTGTTTAAGGCGTGATAACGTAGCCAGCTACCGTCGCAACGTATTGTAAAAAACTGCACACGCGGTGGTTGAGCTTGGGAGTGGGGGGACAGGGTGAACAAGGACTTCGCTGCGTTCAGGCGCATACCTGAAGGGGGGTGTGAACTGCTGACGGCGCGATACAGCCACCAGGCGTTCGGCCGCCACTCGCATGATCGCTATGCCGTGGGCGTTATCAGCGCCGGCATGGAGCGCATGTACTACCGCGGTCGCCATGACCTGGGGGGGCCGGGGAGTGTGGTTACCATTAGCCCCGGGGAGATCCACGATGGCGTGCCCGCCCATGAGCAGGGCTGGATGTACCGCATGCTGTATGTGGACCCGCACTGGCTCAATGGCACCCTGATGCCGCAGCAGGCTCGCGACTTCATCCACTTGTTCCGGGCTGCGTTCGCCGAGCACCCGGCACTGGCCCGCACGTTTTTGCATCACCATCAAGCGCTCGAGGCGTCGCACTGCAGCCTGGAGCGGGAAAGCCTCTTGCTGGAGTTGCTACCCTTGCTGTTCGCGCCTAGCGGCCTGTGCGGTGCAGCCTCCGAGGCCATCGAAACGCGGGCCGTGCAGCAGGTGCGGCACAAGCTCGAAGACGAATACGATCAGCACGTCTCGCTGGAGCACCTGGCCAGTCTGGTAGGCCTTGAGCCGTTGTACTTGATCCGGGTATTCAAGAAGAGCGTGGGCATCTCGCCCCACAGCTACCAGATCCAGGTCCGGGTCGCCCACGCCCAACGCCTGTTGCGTGCAGGCCTGAGCATCGCCGATGCTGCCATCGCGTGCGGGTTCTTCGACCAGAGCCATTTGAACCGGGCATTCAAAAAGGTGGTGGGGCTGACGCCGGGCAGTTTTCGTAGCGGATATTCGCGGGTTTGATTTCTCAGGCGTACAGGTATGATGCCTACAGCGTAACCAGACCTACAGGCCCAGTGGAACCATGAACCGTCGTAAGAAGATCAAACAGTTGATGCAGGCGCATGCCAAGAAAGCCAGCGCCAAGCTGGCGCCGAAAAGCAAGCCCAAGTACATCAGCAAAGCTGACCGGTTGAAGCTGGCAGAGGCTGCCGAAACCACAGTTGTCGAATCGCCAAGCTGATAAAACAGAATGGGGCCTGGCCAGACCATTTGCCGTTATGCATTTCCCTGTAGGAGCAGCACAAGGCTGCTCCTACCGAGGGCCGCGCATCAACGGCGATAGTAGCGGTGATCGTCCTGATAGCGGTTATGCATCGCGCGTTCATGGCGACGCTCCCAATCACGACGGCGTTCCCAATCGCGTCGGCGCTCGGCTTCGCGGCGGGCTTGCTCGCGGCGCCATTGTTCGCGGCGCCAGTCGCCTCTGCGATCGTGCCAATGATCATCGTGCCAGTCGCGGTCATCATGGGCGAGCAACGGCGCCGTGTGCTCACCCGCCAGGCTGGCCACAGTCGGCCAAGGGTTTTCTGCCTGATGCTGCGGTGCCTGAACGGTGGCGGCCGGGGAGACCGCGTTCGAGGTCTTTATCTGTGATGCTGATGCCGAGCCCACCGCCGCGAACGTGAACAGGCTGAGAAGCATCAACCGTGCGACATGCATTTTCATGAGCGAAGCCAACCTCTGGTTCTATTTACCTGTGCAGATAGACCTTTAAATAGGGAAAAGTTCTAGAAGGGGGAGGGGTTGATTGATTTGGCGCCTATGCAATCGAGCGCCGCTCGCGCGGCGCTTCGCAGCACAAGGCTGCTCCTATATCTGTTTCGGGCCAATTATTCCTGGGGCATGGTGCGCGACCCTTGTCAGCCCTATCGCACTATCAACCCTCACCCTCCACAAACACAGCCCGCACATGCCCCCGATAACTGTCAAAAGCGGCAATCACCCCGGCAACAACCTCCGCTTCCTCTTCTGTCTCCAGTGCCAACCCATCAAGCTTGGCGACAAACTCACGCCAGTGCAGGCCGCGGCCATCGGGGTGGGGCGCCAGGTGCCGAGCGCCCAGGTTACTATCCAGGCCCAGGCGCTGGGTCTGTTTGAACAGGAACGCCGCCCCCAGGTTCGACCCTTCGCTGCAATACAGCCAACCCAACGCCTCGGCAGGGCTGGCAATAACCCGTTGCGGCGCAGCAGGCAGCGGCAACCCCAGGGCTTGCAGATCGGCCTCCACCGCTTCGAACCGCGATAAATGCACCAACCCCGGCAGCCGTCGATTCAGCAGCTCGTCGCGGTACAACGCCGTCAGGCTGCCATGGAAACGGTGCTGCACCTGCAGGAAGCGGGCATAGCGCTCACGGTCCTCGAAGGGGCGTGCGGCCATGACCAGTGCATCGACACTGTCGTGGTCGCGGCTGCTGGACGCTTTCAGGCGTGCACAGCGGCCGGGTTCGGTGAGGCACGTGGCGGTAGCAGTCATTGGGCGTTTCCGTGTCGAGGTGGCGAGGGTGGCATGGTAATCAGATCGCTCAGCCCAGGAAACGATCCTGTCATGCCGAAAATAATCGGCAGTGATTTATGATGCAGCCCTGTCGTCATTACCCCAAGGAGTCCGCGCATGAGCGCCCCTCAGTTCCGCAACCCCGTGCCCGCCGACGCTGAACGCTGCTACGCGATCGAAATCGGCGCCTACGAAGGGGATGAAGCGGCAACCCTGGAAAAAATCCGCACCCGCATTGCCCAGTACCCGGAAGGTTTTCTGCTACTTGAAGGCGAGGGCGAAACCGTCGGCTTCATCAACAGTGGCTGTGCGCATGACGTGGTCATGTCTGACGAGGCCTTCAAGGAGCTGGTCGGCCATGACCCGGCGGCACCGAACGTGGTGATCATGTCGGTGGTGGTCGACACCGCACATCAGGGCAAAGGCTATGCAACGCGGCTGATGAGCGAGTTCATCCAGCGCATGAAGGCCCAGGGCAAGCAGACCATCCACCTGATGTGCAAAGAGCAGCATGTCGCGCTGTACCAAAAGCTGGGCTACACCTACGTGCAGCCATCGCCCTCGGCGCACGGTGGCATGGCCTGGCACGAAATGCTCATGACGCTCTGAGCCTTATTCGGCCATCTGCAGCTCGGGCAGTTTCACCCGAAACGCCTGGGTCAGCCCAAGCAGGCAGGCGAACCCCACGCCCATCCAGCACAGCCCGATGGTGAACGACAGGCTCGACAAGCTGCTCCACAGCCACAGCGTACTGAGAAACCCTAGCCCAGGAACCACGCCGTACAGCAGGCAGTTGCGCGTGCCACGTAGCTTCTGGTCAACCAGGTAGTGCTTGACCACGGCCAGGTTGACAGCGGAAAACGCGAACAACGCGCCGAAGCTGATCATGTTGGCGACGGTGTCGAGGGTGATGAACAGGGCGATCAGCGACAGCAGGCTGACCAGCATGATCGCCGCCGCCGGTACACGCTTTTTCGTCACCAGCTGGCCAAACACGGCCGGCAACGCCCCATCGCGCCCCATGGCGAACAGCACCCGCGACACGCTTGCCTGGGAGACCATGGCCGAAGCGAAGCAGCCGGCGACATAGGTGGCGGTAAACGCCGTCACCAACAGTTCACCGCCCACCCGGCGCATCACGTCCACCGAGGCCGAGTCGGGGTCGGCGAAACTGCCCCACTCCGGGAAGACCATCTGCGCGCAATACGACACCACCAGAAACAGCAGCCCGCCGATCAGCGACACGGCCATGATCGCCAGTGGGATGCGAAACGTCGGGTTGCTGGTTTCCTCGGCCATGGTCGAGACCGCATCGAAGCCAAGAAACGACAGGCACAGCACGGCGGCGCCGGTCATGATCAGCGGCACGCTGAAGCCCTCATGGTGGAAGGGCGCAAGCAATGATACAGGTGCTGACTGGCCGGCCAGATTGCTGATCGACAAGCCGACGAAGACGATGATGAACACCAGCTGGACGACCACCAGAATCCAGTTCACCCGGGTAATCGATTCGATACCGATCAGGTTGAGGAAGGTCACCAGGGCGATGGAGCCCGCGACCCACACCCAGGCGTGGATGGCCGGGAAGTATTCCGACATGTAGATGCCGATCAGCAAGTAGCTGAGCAACGGCAAGAAGATGTAGTCGAGCAGCAGCGTCCAGCCGGTCATGAAGCCGATGTGGGTGCCGAAGGCTTTGCGGGTATAGGTGTACACGGAGCCGGAGTAGGGGTGCGCTTGCACCATGCGGCCATAGCTGTAGGCAGTCAGCAGCATGGCGGCGAGGGTCAGCAGGTAGGCTGTGGGCAGGTGCCCCTTGGTCATTTGGGTGACCAGGCCATAGGTGGTGAATACCGCCAGTGGCACCATGTAGGCAAGGCCGAACAGCACCAGGGCGCTCAGCCCCATGGATTGTCTGAAGCGCCCCGAAGGGCTGGAGGGCGACGCGGCATGGGCGGGTTGGGCTGTAGTTGTTGTTGTATGCATTGCTAACTCCTGAAATCGGATGCAGGACGCCGCGGTAGGCGAGTGGGCTCGATACCGTGTGGGGTCATGAAAGGAGGCTGGGCCAGCGTGCGGTGCGCGGCCCTCAGGGGTGGGGCCGGACGATGCTCCCACACCCCAGGCACACTCGAAATCACCCTTTGGGGTGAGCCGGTCGTCGCCTGAAAACGCTCACCCCAAAGGGTGATTTCGGTCTCTGCCTGGCCGTGGGAGTATTTGCAAACAACGCGCCGCCCCAACGGCGATACCGTTTCCCGCTACCGGCAGAATTCCAGTGAACAGTGACCAATTGGCTTCAGAGCAGTGGTTCGAGCACATGGCCAAGGTGACCGACACGATCGGCCAACCGGGCTTTGCCGCCACCTTGTTCGGCGCGCTCGGGTTCATCCGGCCGATCCAGGCCACCACGGTCTACCTCTACCCCCATGACGGCATGCCGAGCGCGCTGTTCGAGCAGGATGACAAGGCGCCCTGGCTGCCAGAAGGCAATGTCAGCCGCTACCTTTCCGGGTTCTACCTGCTCGACCCGTTCTACGGCGCCTGCGTGGAGCGCGTCGAGTCTGGCTGCTACGGCCTGTTCGACGTGGCCCCTGACCATTTCGAAGTGAGTGAGTATTACCAGTCGTTCTACCGCCATTCGCACCTGGAGGATGAGCTCAATTACATCCTGCAGGTCGCACCCGGCCAGAGCCTGGCGGTGTCGCTGGCCTTCACCGACAAACTGGACGGGCCAAGCCGCGAGCTGTTCGGCCGTGTCACGCCCTGGGTGCTGGCGGTGCTCAACAAGCACTTCGCCGGGCTGGGGAGCCGCGGGGGGCGTTTCGAGAACGTGCTGGAGCAGCGTATCCATGCCGCGCTCAACAACTTTGGCAGCTCGTTGCTGACCGAGCGCGAATGCCGCATCGCCCAGCTCATCCTGCGTGGCCACTCGACCAAGTCCTTGGCCGAGCGCCTGGGGGTGTCGGAAGACACCATCAAGTCCCACCGCAAAAACGTCTACGCCAAGCTCGACATCGGCACGCAATCCGAACTGTTTTCCTTGTTCATCGACGCGCTGGCCAATGCCCAGGGCGTGCTGGGCAAGGACCCGCTGGAAAGCTACATGGGCAAGCTGCGCTAAGCGCCGCAGCCCTGCAACACCCACCGACAACAAGGAAAACCACCCATGAATGCGCCTTTCGTTCCCAAACGCCAGACCCGTGACTACCAGGCCGCCGACGCCGCGCACCACATCCATGCCTTTCTCGACCAGAAGGCGCTCAATGCCGAAGGCCCGCGGGTCATGGTTGGGGGGGAGCGGCTGCACCTGTGGGACAGCGAGGGCAACCGTTACCTGGATGGCATGTCGGGGCTGTGGTGCACTCAGCTGGGTTACGGTCGCAAGGACCTGACCGCCGCCGCCGCCGCGCAAATGGACCAGTTGGCCTACTACAACATGTTCTTCCACACCACCCACCCGGCGGTGATCGAGCTGTCCGAGTTGCTGTTCAGCCTGTTGCCTGGCCACTACAGCCACGCGATCTACACCAACTCCGGGTCCGAGGCCAACGAGGTGCTGATCCGCACCGTGCGCCGTTACTGGCAGGTGGTTGGCCAGCCGACCAAGAAGATCATGATTGGCCGCTGGAATGGCTACCACGGCTCGACCCTGGCGGCCACGGCGCTGGGCGGTATGAAGTTCATGCACGAGATGGGCGGGCTGATCCCGGACGTGGCGCACATCGACGAGCCGTACTGGTACGCCGAAGGTGGCGAGCTAACGCCGGCCGAGTTCGGCCTCCGCTGCGCGCTGCAGCTGGAGGAAAAGATCCTCGAACTGGGCGCGGAAAACGTCGCCGGCTTTGTCGCCGAACCCTTCCAGGGGGCCGGGGGCATGATTTTCCCACCGGAAAGCTACTGGCCCGAGATCCAGCGGATCTGCCGCCAGTACGACGTGCTGCTGTGTGCCGACGAAGTGATCGGCGGTTTTGGCCGCACCGGCGAATGGTTTGCCCATGAGTATTTCGGCTTCGAGCCGGACACCCTGTCGATCGCCAAGGGCCTGACCAGCGGCTATGTGCCCATGGGCGGCCTGGTGCTGAGCAAGCGCATCGCCGAAGCCCTGGTGGAACGCGGCGGCGTGTTTGCCCATGGCCTGACCTATTCGGGCCACCCGGTGGCGGCGGCCGTGGCCATCGCCAACCTCAAGGCGCTGCGCGATGAAGGCATCGTGCGCCAGGTGAAGGATGACACCGGGCCGTACCTGCAGCGCATCCTGCGGGAAGTGTTTGCCGATCACCCCTTGATTGGCCAGGTGCAGGGTGCGGGCCTGGTGGCGGCGCTGCAGTTCGCTGAACACAAGCCGACCCGCAAGCGCTTTGCCAACGAGAACGACCTGGCTTGGCAGTGCCGCACCTTCGGCTTCGAAGAAGGTGTGATCATTCGCTCGACCTTGGGCCGGATGATCATGGCGCCGGCACTGGTGGCCAACCGCGCCGAGCTGGACGAACTGGTCGACAAGACACGTATCGCTGTAGACCGCACTGCCCGGTTAGTGGGCAGGCTCTGAGCCAGTGGGGGCGCTTTGCGCCCCATTCGCGACGCAAGGCCGCTCCTACCAGTGCGCGCGATCGTCTGTGGGAGCGGCCTTGCGCCGCGAATGGGCTGCAGCGCAGCCCCAGAATCCAAGACAGTCATAGGGAGTGAAAATGGAGCGTCTCGATTATTGGCAAACGCGCGCTGCAGGCCTGCGTTTGCTCGACAAGGCCCTGATCGGCAGCCAGCAGGTGAGCGCTAACAGCGGCGCCACGTTCGACGCCATCAACCCGGCCACCCAGCAGGTACTGGCGCAGGTCGCCGCTTGTGGTCAGGCTGAAGTCGACCTGGCGGTGGCCACCGCACGCCGTGCCTTCGAGCAAGGCCCGTGGTCGCGCATGGCCCCGGTTGAGCGCAAGAAGGTGCTGCTGCGCCTGGCCGAGCTGATCATGGCCAACCGCGAAGAGCTCGCGCTGCTGGACTCGCTGAACATGGGCAAGCCGGTCATGGATGCCTACACCATCGACGTCCCCGGCTCGGCGCATGTCTTTGCCTGGTACGGCGAGGCACTGGACAAACTGTACGACCAGGTAGCGCCTACCGCGCCCAACGCGCTCGCCACCATCACCCGCGAAGCGCTGGGCGTGGTCGCCGCCGTGGTGCCGTGGAACTTCCCGCTCGACATGGCGGCCTGGAAGCTTGCGCCGGCGCTGGCTGCCGGCAACAGCGTGGTACTAAAGCCCGCCGAGCAATCGCCGTTCTCGGCGCTGCGCCTGGGGCAACTGGCGCTGGAGGCCGGTTTGCCGGAGGGCGTGCTCAATGTCGTGCCGGGCCTGGGCGAAGACGCGGGCCGGGCGCTGGGGCTGCACCCCGACGTCGACTGCCTGGTGTTCACCGGCTCCACCCAGGTAGGCAAGTACTTCATGCAGTACTCGGCGCAGTCAAACCTCAAGCAGGTCTGGCTGGAGTGTGGCGGCAAGAGCCCGAACCTGGTGTTTGACACCTGCCAGGACCTGGACCTGGCGGCGGAAAAGGCGGCGTTCGGCATTTTCTTCAACCAGGGTGAGGTGTGTTCGGCGAACTCGCGCCTGTATGTGCAGCGCTCGATCCACGATGCGTTCATCGAGCGCTTGCAAGCCAAGGCCCGCCAGTGGATGCCCGGCAACCCACTCGACCCGGCAAGCCGCGCGGGTGCCATCGTCGATGCCGAGCAGACCGGTCGCATCAAGGCCGCCATCGACCGTGCGCACGCGCAGGGCGCCCAGCTGGTGTGCGGTGGCCGGCGCCTCACCATTGACGGCTCGGACAACTACATCGAACCGAGCATTTTTGCCGGCGTCGATGGCAGCATGAGCCTGGCCCGGGAGGAAGTGTTCGGCCCAGTGCTGGCGGTCAGCGCGTTCGACACCGAAGAGCAGGCCGTGCGCCTGGCCAACGACAGTGTCTACGGCCTGGCAGCGTCGGTGTGGAGCGACGACTTCAACCAGGTGCATCGCGTCGCGCGGGCGTTGAAGGCGGGCACCGTTTCGGTCAACACGGTGGATGCGCTGGATGTCACGGTGCCGTTTGGGGGTGGCAAACAGTCGGGGTTTGGTCGCGACCTGTCGCTGCATTCGTTCGACAAGTACTCACAGCTCAAGACCACCTGGTATCAGCTGCGCGCTTGAAAAGCGGATGCTGCGTACCCCAGCCACGCGCGCCCGGCCTCTTCGCAGCGCAAGGCTGCTCCTACACGGGGCGCGCATGACCCAAGGGCAGGGCAATCAACTCAACTGCAGCACGACCTGCTAAGGCCCAACCCATTGAACCTGCAACCTGCGTTGTTCGAGCAAAAAGCGGCCAGCTACCGGGAGCGCTGGCCGTGGTTGAAAGTGGTTGGCTAAGCGATCACCGCGCATCACACCTTGCTGTCAGTGCGCCCGTCACGGGTGGTCAGCCGGCGTGAGCCACTGCGCGTAAGTGATGCAGCTGATGTGTTCGGTTCGGTAATCCTGGAGGAACGGGTTGTATTTGTTTTCTTCGGTGTGGTGATGACGGAACCCGCACTTCGATTGGGCAACAAAAGACTGGGTGTTGCCAGCGAAATAGCCACACCAGAGCGCCTTGAGCTTCAGGGTTTCAAACCCGTGCCGCATCACTTCACGCACAGCTTCGGGAATCAGGCCTTTGCCCCAGTACGGCACGCCGATCCAGTAGGCGATTTCGCCTTCCTGCTCGCTGATCTCGAAGTGGCTGTTGCCGCCTATCAGAATGCCCACACACCCCACTGCTCGGCCGTTCTCCTTCAGTTCGACGGCATACACCTCCGGGTGATTGAACACGGTGCGGATGACCTCGGCACTGTGCGCAACGCTGGTGTGCGGTGGCCACCCCGCGACAGGGCCAACGCGGTCGTCCTTGGCGTATTCGTATAAGTCAGCGGCATCTGTTTCTTGCCAAGGGCGCAGCCGCAGCCGTTGTGTTTCAAGTCGCATGTCCTGTACTCATCCTGGGTTGCTTGGGCGTCAAAGGGTAGTGGGCGGCGCTTGATGGGTACACGTCAGTACCTCGGCAGTTTCGGTACTTTTCGAAACTCAATCAGCGAGCGGTGATAAGCTTTGCGCACTTCAGGCGGGAAGCGTTGAGCACCATGCAGCACATTCCGAAACTGGTTACACCTGGCGATCTGCCCCGGTTGGGGGACACCACCCTCGCCGAAGGGGTAGGCGTGCCGCTGTCTTTCGGCCATGCCTACATAACGCTGCTGGTGTGCTTGTCCGGCAGTGCCGCCTTCGCATTCAACTTCAAGGACCAGGCGGTCAGGCGTGGTGATGTGATGGTGTTGGCCGAGGACACGATCGCGTTGCTCAAACGTCGCTCACGCAGTTTCAGGGTATTTTTTTGCCTGATGCCCAAAGGCTTTGCCGCGGAGGTGGCTTACCAACTGCCGAACCCCTTGTTCGTTTTTTTGCATGACCACCCACACTGCGTGCCGGCCAACGCCGACAGGCCGCTGCTGGCGGGCTGGTTGGCGCACATGCGGGACATTGCGCAGCGCTGCCCCACGTACCAGCACATCATGCTCAGAAACCACCTGCAAAACCTGTTTCTGAAGATCGCCGAGCAACTTCCGGCGCAGTACCAGGCGGGCCGGCCATTCAGCCGCCAGGAAACACTCAGTTGGCGGTTCTGGGAGTTGATAGGCAAACACTCCATGCGCCACCGAGAGGTGAAGTTTTATGCCGATGCGCTGGCGATAACGCCGTTTTATCTGTCGCAGCTGAGCAAGGCTTTTTTCAATGACACCCCCAAAGGCCTGATTGACCGCCAGGTGACCTTGGAAATCAAGGCACTGCTTTCATACAGTACCCTGGCGATTGGGCAAATCGCGGACACGCTCAACTTCGCCGACGCGTCGTATTTGTGCCGGTATTTCAAACGCCAGACCGGGGTTTCATTGTCCTACTATCGCAGCCACGCGCATGAGCCGAACGGATCGCGGCCAGGCCCTTGATTGCTCGCGTTGCCTCCGGCAGGGCACTATCCTGCTTTGATTCGCCACGGATGACGCCCATGCACATACGCCAACTGACCCACGACGACCTGCCCTCTGCCAGCACCCTGTGCCTGGACGCATTCATGCAGGCCGTTGCGCCTTCGCTGTCGGCGCAGGGTGTGGATACCTTCGCTAAGGTGGCGGCGGCACAGGCGTTTGCCGAGCGTATGGAGGGCGACAACCTGATGCTGGTGTGTGTCGCGGACGGCGCCCTCACCGGGTTGATCGAATTCAAGGAAGGCCGCCACGTGGCCATGCTGTTCGTTGCACCGGGCTGGCAGCGTCGGGGTATTGGTACGCGCCTGATGAACGCGGCACTGGCGCAAGCGAGGGAGGCGGTGGTGACGGTCAGGGCGTCGTTGTCTTCGGTGGCCGCCTACGAACGCTATGGGTTCGTTCTGGCAGGCGATGTGGGCGAGTTTGCCGGGCTGGTCTACCAGCCGATGGAGAAGCAGCTGCCCTGATTATTGGCGATGCCGTTACCCAACGCCCAATTTTCCTTGCACACACACAGGCGTACATGCCGGGGACGCCCCCCTGTAGGAGCAGCCTTGTGCTGCGAAGAGGCCCGTGACAACAACAGAGATTGATTGTGTTGTCGCGGGCCTCTTCGCAGCACAAGGCTGCACCTACAGGGCTTGGGGTTGAGCGGGGAATTGACGTGTCTGTGGCCCGAATCAGAAGCTGTACTTGAAACTCGTCATCACATTGCGTGGTACGCCATAAACGCCGTACAGGCCGGATTGGCTGTAGTACTCACGGTCGAACACGTTGTTCAGGTTCACCGATGCACTCACGTGCTGGTTGATGTCATAGCGGGCCATCAGGTTGGTGACCGCGTAGCTGCCCTGGCTGAAGGTGTGCAGGTCGGCGCCGACTTTGCTCTGCCAGTTCACCCCACCGCCGACCGTGATCTTGTCCAGTGGCCCGTGCAGCCGGTAGCTGGTGAAGGTCTTGAAGCTGTTGCGCGGCAGGTTGGTGTTGATGCGCTGGTCGTCGGCGTCAGTGGTCACCGAATAGGCATAACCGGCCGATGCTTGCCAGCCTTCGGCCAGCTCGCCGTTCAGCTCCAGTTCGATGCCCTTGGAGGTGGTGTCCTGTTCGGCGCTGTAGACGTTGTCGTGTTGCCAGATGGCCAGGTTGTCCTGCTCCAGCTTGAACACCGCGAGGCTCGAGTTGAGCTTGCCATCGAGGTGGGTGCCCTTGATGCCGATCTCGTAGCCGACACCTTCCATCGGGTCGAGCGGCTTGTTGCTCTCGTCGGTGACCCACGAGCCCTGCGGGTTGAAGATTTTGGTGTAGCTGGCGTACAGCGACCAGGTGTCGTCGAGGTCGTAGACCACGCCGGCATAAGGGATGAATACGCCGTTTTCCTCACGGTTCACTTCGGTTTCGTCGCCGCCATACGGCCTGTCCGAGGTGTCGCGCTTCCAGTTGATCAGGCGGCTGCCGAGTATCAGGCTAAGGTCGTCGGTCACGCTGAAGCGCGAGGTCAGGTAGGCCGCGTACTGGTCTTCGTCAATCGATGACTTGCCGCTTTCGACGAAGTCCGGCTTGGCAGACTTGCCGTCCCAGCTGAACAGGTTGTCGATCACACCCGCTGACGAGCCGGCGTAGTCATAGCGCCAGCCGCCCCAGCTTGGGGTGTTTTCCCGGTATTGGGACAGGGTCATGCCGGTAATCAACTCATGGTCACGCCCGAACAGGCTGAACGGGCCGGTGACGTACAGGTCGAGGTTGTCTTGGCGCGGGGTGCCGGAAAAGCGCACGGGCAACTGGGTCAGGCCGCTGCCATCCGGGCTCAGCTCACCCATGGCAAAGTTGAACAGCTCGTCGAATTTGTTCTCGGCATGGGTGAGCTCGACCTTGCCGCTCCAGCCATTGCCCAGTTGCTGCTCGATAGAGGTGAAGAAGCTGGTTTGCTCGTGATCGTTGTACGACCAGCTTGGCGCGGCATTGAGCGAGCGCTTGAGGTTGGTGCGTTCACCGGTCGTGAAGCGCGTAGGCAGGCCGGAGCGCAGTGGCGAGTCGATGTCGCTGCGCAGGTAGCTGAAGCCCACGGTCAGCAGGGTATCTTCGCTGAGGTCGAATTCGGTGATGCCATACATCAGCTGCGACTGCTGGTTGTAGCGGTCAATCCAGGCTTTTTCGGTCTTGTAGTCGGCGACGAAGCGCCCCCGCACGTTGCCGGTTTCGGTCAGCGGCCCGGACACATCGAAACCGGTGCCATAGCGGTCCCAGTTACCCGCTTCGCCGGTGATGCTGGCCTGGGCGTCGGCGGTGGGGCGTTTGCGGATCAGGTTGATCGTCGCCGAGGGGTTGCCCATGCCGCTGATCAGGCCGGTGGCGCCGCGCACGATTTCGATGCGGTCGTACATCGCCATGCTCTGCGAGTAGTTGTCCAGGCGGGTACTGGTCGGCACACCGTCGACCTCGTAGTTCTGGATGGCAAACCCGCGCGACCAATACGAATCGCTCTCCGAGCCCAGGCCATCGCGAACCACGGTGATGCCTGGCGCGGCTTCCAGCGCGTCGGTGAGGTTGGTCAGGCGCTGGTCATCCAGGCGCTGGCGGGTCATCACGGTCAGCGACTGCGGGGTCTCGCGAGGGGTAAGGTTGAGGCGCGTGGAACTGCTCGACGAATAGGTGGTGTAGAGCCCGCTGCCTTCGGTGGTCGAACCCGGCGCCTTGCCCGAGATGGACACCGCGCTCAGCTCCAGGGCCCCGGTGGCAGTGGCTTGCAGCGAATAGTTGCCGTTGACGCCGCGGCTGGCTTCAAGCCCAGTGCCAGTGAGCAGCATCGCCAGGCCCTGGTCGACATCGAAACGGCCCTGCAGCCCGCCGGTGCTGCGGCCCTCGGTCAATGCCGTGGGGTAAGACAGCAGAATGTGCGCGGTCTGGCCAAAGCGGGCCAATGCGGGCGCCAGTGGGCCAGCAGCGATATCGAAATCGGCCTGCGCCTGCTCGGTGGCCGTGGCCCAGCCGGGCGTCAGCAGCAGCGGGACGCTTGCACTCATGCAAGCGATACCCTGGACCACTGCGCCGGCGAGTTTTTGCGTAACCGATAACTGCCAGCCCTGGCGTTTGCGTGCGGTGCGATTCACGAGTGTTCCCCCATTGATTTGAAGTGCTGAGGGTTAAGTCTCGTGAGACGCGAAATCGGACCACCTCTGCGCAACTTTTTTTTGCGTCAGGCCATGCGCGGCTTCAACGTCACCCAGTAGCGGGTGAAGTGCTGCACGTCAAGCTGCAAGGTGTCCGCCACTGCGGTGATGATCGTTTCGGTGTTATCCAGCGGGAACGTGCCTGACACACGAAGGTCCGCCAAGGCGGGGTCGCAGGCCAGGTGCCCACGGCGATAGCGGCTGACGTCGTCGAGAAAGGCCGCCAAGCGTTGGCCTTGGGCAACCAGCATGCCTTGGCTCCAGGCAGGGGCAACGGGGGGCACGGGCTGACGGTCGAGCACGCCCTGGCGGCTGAAGCTGGCCTGCTCCCCGGCACTCAGCAGAAGGGGCGGATGGGGCTGCAAGGCGGGTTGCACCGACAAGCTGCCCTGATACACGCTGACCTGGGTGAGCTCGGCGTGCAGCCTCACATTGAACTGCGCCAGTGTCGATGCGAGGCGGCCATGCACGGTGTCCACCCACAGTGGCCGGCTATCGGCGCGTGGCGAGCGGCTGATCAGCATCTCGCCGCGCAGCAACCGCAAGCGGCGTGCCTGATGGTCGAACGCCACATCAAGGGCGCTGTCGGTGTTCAGCTGTACCTGGGTGCCATCGGCTAGCGTCAAGCGCCGTTGCTCGCCGATGCGGCTGTGGTAGTCCGTACGCCAGTCTTGTACCAGCGCGGCGTCTTTCAGGTACCAGGCGCCGGCACCTGCGGCCATCAGCAGCGACAGTTGCTTGAGCGCCGTGCGCCGCGACGGCTGCTGGCGCAGCGCCGCGTGGGCCAAGGGGCGTTGGCCTGGGCTGCGCATGTCCTGCATGCGTTGGGCGAACACCTGGGTCCGTTGCCAGGCGTGCTCGTGCAGCGGGTGCGCCTGGCGCCAGCTCATGCAGGCGGCCAGGGTGGCAGCGCTGACGGCCGGCTCTTGCAGTTCGAGGTGCCACTGCATGGCCTGCTCGGCCACCTCGCCGGGGATCGACGCTGAGCCCTGGCCGTTCATGGCAGGTCCAGGCTGTGATCGAGCATGATGCACAGGGCGCCTGCCTTGACGATGTAGCGTTTCACCGTGGTAATCGACACGGCCAGCCGCTCGGCAATGTCCGCGTGCCCCAGGCCATCCACCTGTGACAGCAGGAACGCTTCGCGCACCGGGCGCTCCAGGCCGTCGAGGGCGGCGTCGAGGGCGATCAGGGTTTCCAGCAGGATGGCCTGGGTTTCCAGGCTGGGCGCGACCTGTTCGGGCAGTGTCGCCAGCGCTTCGAGGTAGGCACGTTCGAGTTTTTGCCGGCGAAAATGGTTGCACAAGACGCTCTGCGCCACCTTGGCCAGGAAGGTGCGGGGTGCATGCAACTGTGGCACGTGTTGTTTGTTCAACAGGCGCAGGAAGGTGTCTTGCGCCAGGTCTGCTGCGCTCTGCGAGCAGTTCAGCCGCAGCCTTAGCCAGCGCGTCAGCCAGCTATGTTGCTGGCGATAGAGCAGGGCCACATCGCACAGAAGGGGATCAGAGGAAGGGAGCATGGAGTGCGGCCGCCGCAGGAGTCATTGTTGCAAACGATAATGCTTATCATATATACGGCTTGGGCAGCCCTGCAACACGCGCGCACGGCAAATGCCTTGGCGGTCTCTGGTCCGATATAAAACTGCTGCCCACCGGGAAGGCGCACACTGGCTGTAGCTCAGATCTTCTGAGCATTGAGAGGTGTGTATGACCACTGGCAAGCGCTTCACAGAGGCTGATGCCCCCGCTGTCGAACCAGGGCACGGCGAAGACTGGCCAACCGGGAAAGATGAAGACGATACCGAGGCACAGACACCGACGGAAAGCCAAAGAGGTTCAGGCCATCCCGACCCGTCAAGAGCCTCTGAGGCAGAGCGGTACAGCTATCAGCCGAAGCAGAAAATCAGGCCGTAACGCCTGGCTAAACGGAAGGACGTACAGGCGGCAGGTAGGGAAGCAGGCGTTCGGTCTCTTTCCTGACCACCGCGTAACACTCGCAACTGAGCTGCTCTAGGTGTGCCCTGTCGAGCACCCTGATATGCCCCCGGTTGTATTCGATCACGCCCAACCGCTGCAGTTTGCCAGCGGCATCGGTCACCCCTTCGCGGCGTACGCCCAGCATGTTGGCGATCAGTTCCTGGGTCATGCACAGCCGGTCGCCCGGCAGGCGGTCCAGCGAGAGCAGCAGCCAGCGGCACAGTTGCTGGTCGATGGAATGGTGCCGGTTGCACACCGCCGTTTGCGCCATCTGGGTGATCAAGGCCTGGGTGTAGCGCAGCATCAGCATCATCAGCTCGCCATGGCGATTGAACTCGTCCTTCAGACGCTGAACTGGCAGGCGATAGGCGTGCCCGGCGCTTTGCACGATCGCCCGGCTGGGGGTGCTTTCGCCGCCCATGAACACGGCGATGCCAACCAGCCCTTCATTGCCCACCACCGAGATTTCTGCCGAGGCGCCGTTCTCCATCACGTACAACAGCGAAACGATGGCATCGGTGGGGAAGTAGACGTGGCGCAGGGTGTCGCCGGACTCGTATAGCGCCTTGCCAAGCGGCAGGCTGACCCGTTCCAGGTGCGGCTCCAGCCGGCCGAACGTCTGCGCAGTCAGGGCGGCCAACAGGTGATTTTGGCGGGGATTGAACGTAGATTGCATGCTCGGGACCGTCGAGGGCAGCGTCTGTCAGCATAAGGTTAGCCCCTGCGAGCACGTGCTGCCTCAGTTGATGGGCAGGGGTGACGGCTGGTACTCGGCGATCACCTGGTGCAGTACGCCATCATCCTTCAGCGGCAGCACCGCCTGGGCCAGCCGCTGGCCGTCGAGGGTCAGGGTCAGTTCGGCATCCGCGCCGTTGCGTACTTCAATGCGGTACGGGGTACTGCCGAATCGGTAGTGCAGGGTGTAGCCGGGCCAGTCCGCCGGCAGCAGCGGCTGAATCCGCAGGGTGTCCCCGCAGCGTTGCAGGCCCAGCAGGCTCTCTACGATCAGCCGGTACATCCAGCCAGCGGAGCCGGTGTACCAGCTCCAGCCCCCGCGCCCTGCGTGGGGGGGCACGGCGTAGACATCGGCGGCCATCACATAGGGCTCGACCTTGTAGGTGTCGATCAATCCGTTGCTGCCTTGGCGCACCGGGTTGATCAAGCGCAGCAGTTCCCAGGCCTTGGCAGCATCGCCCAGGCTGGCATAGGCCATGCTCGCCCAAATGGCCGCGTGGGTGTACTGCCCGCCATTTTCGCGCACGCCGGGCAGGTAGCCTTTGATGTAGCCGGGGTCGAGGTCGCCGTGGTCGAAGGGTGGCTCGAGCAGCTTGACGATGCCGATGTCGCGGCGCACCAGGTGTTGGTCCAGCGCGGCCATGGCGGCCCGTGCCCGTTCAGGTGGGGCAACCCCGGACAGCACTGCCCAGCTCTGCGCCAGCGAGTCGATGCGGCACTCCTGGTTACTGGCCGAACCGAGCACCTGGCCGTCGTCGAACCAGGCGCGGCGGTACCAGCCACCGTCCCAGGCATGTTGCTCCAGGTGCTCGGCAAGGGTGGCGGCCTGGCGGCTGCACTGCAGGGCGAAGGCGCTGTCGCCGTGGCCCAGGGCGACGCTGGCGAACGCCCGCAACACCTCGTGGCCGAAGAACCCTAGCCACACGCTTTCGCCCAGGCCTTGTTCACCGACGCGGTTCATGCCGTCATTCCAGTCCCCGCTGCCCATCAACGGCAGGCCGTGGGCACCATATTGCAGGGCATGCCCGAGGGCACGCTGGCAATGCTGGTAAAGGCTCTCGACTAGGTTCGCCTGGGTGGGCAGGTCGTAATAGGACTCTTCACCGGCATTCAGCGCACGCCCCTGCAGGTACCCGACCGGCTCGTCCAGCACTGCGTGGTCGCCTGTCAGTGCCACATAGCGGCTGGTTGCCAGCGGCAGCCACAGCAAGTCGTCGGAGCAGCGGGTACGCACCCCGCGCTGCAGCGGTGGGTGCCACCAGTGCTGCACATCGCCTTCTGCATACTGGTGCGCGGCGCACGCCAGCAGGTGCTGGCGGGCCAGGGCCGGGGTGGCATGGAGCATGGCCATGCTGTCTTGCAGCTGGTCGCGAAAGCCGATGGCGCCGCCGGACTGGTAAAAGCCGCTGCGTGCCCAGAAGCGGCAGGCAATCACCTGGTACAGCAGCCAACCGTTGGCCAGCACATCCAGGGACGGCTCGGGGGTTTCGATCTGCACGCTGCCCAAGGTGTCGCGCCAGTAGGCTTGGACCTTTGTCAGAGCGTCCAGGGCCGCGCGCAGCCCTCGGTATTGCTGCACGCAGTGGCTGGCGGCCTCGGCGTCTGGCCCGGCACCCAGGCGGAACACCACGTCGCGGCTTTCGCCTGCTTGCAGCAGGACGCTGACCTGCACGGCCGTGCACGGGTCCAGCCCGGCGCCTGTGCGCCCGGACAGCCGCGCCTGGCGCATGCCTGCCGGGGCCTGATAGTCGCCATTGCGCCCCAGGAACTCGCTGCGGTCACAGGTAATGCCATAAAAGGGCAGGTCGCAATCGACAAAGCCCACATGCCGGGCAAACGCCTCGGCATAGCGGTTACGGGCAAACACGGCGCCGCTGGCCGGGTCGACTTCAGTCACTACGTGCATGGCCGACTTGCTGCGCAGGTCGCCCAGCACCCACTCGACAAAGCAGGTCACCGTCAACCGCCGCGCCTGCGTCGAGCGGTTATGCAGTTTGAGCCGACTGAACTTGATCGGCGCATCCAGCGCGACATACACCCACAGCTCGCTGTCCAGGCCGTCGTCGGCGTATTCGAAAACGCTGTAGCCAAAGCCATGCCGGGTGCGATAACGGCCAGGGCCTGGGCAAGGCATCGGGGTGGGCGACCAACACTGCCCGCTGTCTTCGTCACGCAGGTAAAGGGTTTCGCCGCTGGGGTCGCAAACCGGGTCATTGTGCCAAGGCGTCAGGCGGTATTCGTGGGCGTTCTCGTACCAGGTATAGGCACTGCCGGCCTCTGACAACACGCTGCCAAATTGTGGGTTGGCCAGGACATTGACCCACGGCGCCGGGGGTGGCAGGCCATCAGCGTGGGCGATGAGGTACTCACGGCCATCGGCGCTGTAACCGCCGTAGCGGTTGCCCAGCACCCGCGCCGGTGCGTCTGCCAGCGAGCGGCTATCGGGTTTGCTCGGGGGGTAGGCCAAGGTCGCCTCGAACACGGCGGGGGCTGGCGGCGTGTGGCGGTGATGCAATTGCTCGGCCAGCGTGCCGTGGCTGTCGCTGAGCACCAGCCGCGCCACCGACAGGGTAAGGGTGCGGTCCTCCGCCGACAGTTGCTGCGCCGGGCGCACGAAGATCCCCCCGTGGCGATCGAGCAGCGCAGCCTCGCTGCCGGAGGTGACGATGCCCATGATCTGCTCCTGCAATTGCTGGCGATAACCGGCCTGGTCTTCGTTCCAGATCACCAGGTCCAATGCCAGGCCCTTCTGCCGCCAATAGGCATGGGCGAGCACCATTTGCTTGACCATGTGCAGGTTGGCCGGGTCAGCAATCTGCACCAGCACGATCGGCAGGTCCCCCGACAGCCCCTGGCCCCACAGGCCCGATTGGCTGCGCCGGTTGCGGGCCAGCAGGGCGCCGCTGGCCCGCAGCGCCGCGTTGGGGTAGAGCACCGACGCGGCCATCTGCTCGAACAGCCGGGCATCGTTGAGCGACCCATTCAGCTGTCGCAACTGCACCTGGCTATGGGGCCAGGCCAGGTCGAACACCCGGTCGGCCAAGTGCCGGTCGCGGTACCTGGCAATCTGCTGCAGGCTGGCGTCGCGGCTGTCGGTCACGCCGGTGACCAGGTCGACCGTGGCCTTCTGGCCAGGCGCCAGGCTGATGCGGCAGCGAATTGCCACGATCGGGTCGAGCACTGCCCCGGCACTGTCGGACAAGGCCTCGATGTGGCGGTCCAGTGCCGCCGGGGCCATCAGTGTGCGACCACGGCCGATGAAACGCGCACGGTCGGTTTCGTAAGACACCGCATCGATGTCGGCGCCATGCACGGCCAGCACATGGCACATCCACGGCACCGCGTCCTGCTGCGAGCGCGGCCGCCGGGTGCAGATGATGGCCTGCAGCGGGCGGACCAGTTCGGTCTGCACGAACAGCTTGCTGAATGCCGGGTGCAGGGCATCGCTGAGCGCCGGTGCCAGCACCACTTCGGCGTAGCTGGTCAGCTCCAGGGTGCGCGGCTGGTCACTGTGGTTGGTCAGGTGCAGGCGCCGCAGTTCGATGTCGTCTTCGGGAGAAACGGCTATTTCGGTATGGCAGTCGAAGTCGTTTTCACGGATACGGAACTCGGCGCGGCCATCGCTGAAGATTGCTTCCTGATTACTGCCGCGGTGCCGCGTGGGCTGGTAGGTGGTTGACCAGAATGCACCGCTGGCGACGTCCCGCAGGTAACAGAAACTGCCCAGGTCATCGCGGGTGGCGTCTTCGCGCCAACGGGTCACGGCCAAGCCATTGCGCTGGCTATAGCCACTGCCGACATGGTTGACCATGACGTGATAGCGGCCATTGGAAAGCAGTTGCACGGCGGGGTGGCGGCGATTCGGTTCGCTGAACACCCGTAGCCGGGTTTCGCCTGCGTGGCCTGCCGCGTCCACGGCCGGTGCCTGCAGGGTATGCAGGTAGGGCGCGGCGGTTTTCGGCACGCGTTCCTGTAACAGCAGCAGGCTGGCCTGGCATTGCGGGTCGGAGGTGAAGCGCCGTTGCATGGGTTTGTCCAGCAACAAGGAAGTCAGGGCCAGCAGGCTCATGCCCTGGTGGTGAGCCATGAACGAGCGGATCACCACGGCGCTCTGCCCCGGGGGGAGCCGCGCCTCGCTGTAGTCAATGGCTTCGTACAGCCCGAAGCGGCCAGCCAGCCCCAGTGTGCTCAGGCGCTGCAAGTTACGGCAGGCGGCGCCCGGCGCTACCAACAAGGCCAGCGCACTGGCGTAAGGGGCGACCACGCGTTCTTCGCCCAGGCCGCGTTTGAGGCCCAGGCCGGGTACGCCAAACGCCCGATATTGGTAGTTCAGGTGAGCGTCCAGGGCGTTGTAGGCCGACTCAGAAACGCCCCAGGGGATGCCCAGCAGGTTGCCGTGGTCGATCTGCCGTTCGACCGCGGCGCAGCAGGTCTGGTCGAGCAAGGTGCCTTCGTAGCTCGGCATCACCAGCAGCGGCATCAGGTATTCGAACATCGACCCCGACCACGACAACAGCACTGGCACGCCGGCATTGCTGGTGAGTAGCCGGCCCAAGGCAAACCAGCTGGCCTGGGGGACTTGGCCCTGGGCGATGACCACGAAGTTGGTCAGGCGCATTTCCGAGGCCAGCAAGTCATAGAATGCGGTGTCCAGGCGATGTTCATCGGCGTTGTAGCCGATGGCGAACAGGTCGCGCTGGGTGTCGTAGAGGAAGCTGAAGTCCATGCTGGCCATGGCGGTGATCCGCTGCGCCAGGCTGTGCGCCTGCTCAATGCGCTGGCAGGCTTGCGTGCGGACGGTGGCCACGGCCAGGCGTTCGTCGGCGGGCCAGTGGTCCGGCTCTAGCTGCGCAAGCTGGCGCCAGCTCAACGCGGCCTGCAGCGCCGGCGCATTGCCGGGTGGCAGTTGCAAGGCGTGCAGTTCGCCAGCCAGGTCCTGGCACTGCTGATGCAGGGCCTCCAGCCAGAACAGGCAATCGTCGGCCTCAGTAGTGGGCGGGGCGCATTGCTGGATCAACCCTTGTACTTGCTCGGCGAGCTGTTGCATCAACGAGGCAGGCAACGGGGCCGGTTGCTCATGGGCTTGGCGCAGCTGTTTGCCCAGCGCTTCCAGCGGTTCGCCAGCACGGCCTGCGGTGGCGAACGTTTCGTGCAGGATATCGAGCGTGTCCAGCAGGCCCTGGCTCAGGCGGCGGTCGAGCACGGGGGTATCGGCCATCGCCAGCAGCCCGGGCTTGAGCGTCAGTAGCAGGGCCGCCAGGTTGCCGCTGTCCACCGCAGAAATATACAGCGGGTGCAAGGGCGCGCGGGTCTGGGTGTCGTACCAGTTGTAGAAGTGTCCCTTGTAGCGCTCGAGGTGGTCCAGGCTGTCGAGCATCTGGGTCAGGCGCTGGAACAGGCGGCCGGCCGTCAGGTAACCAAAATCATGGGCCGCCAGGTGCGAGAGCAGGGCCATGCCGATGTTGGTCGGCGACGTGCGGTGGGCGATGCTGGGGAAGGGTGGCTCCTGCAGGTTGTCGGGGGGCAGCCAGTTGTCGGCGGGCCCTACATGGCGGTCGAAAAAGGCCCAATTACGCCTGGCCAGCCGGTGCAGAAAACGCAAGTCCTGGGGTTGCGGTACGAACACGCTGCGCCCCCGAGTGCGGCTCAGCCACCAAGCCAGGGCCGGGCCGAGCAGCCATAGGGCGAGAATGGGCGAGGCCAGCACCAAGACACTGGGTTGCATCGCCAATGCGCCCGTCAGTCCAAGCACCAGGGCGGGCTGTACCCATTGCTCGCGATACACCGCCTGCAGGGTATCGGCACTGTTGCGTTCATCCTCCCGCGAAGGGTTCCACTGCAGCAGTCGGCGTTTGCTCACGGTCAGCCGCCACAGCGTGCGTGCGATGGCATCCAGGCTGTAGCGGGTTTCGAACGGCAACCAGGCCAGCGACAACCCGGCCCGCACGAAGTAGATGCCCGAGGTGTGCAGGGCGGCAAGCAGGTGCTCGGCCAGCGGCACATCGGTGGTCTTGCGCACCAGTTCGAGCAGCGTGTCCAGCAGTGGGCGGGTCAGCAGCAGGCCCAGCAGCGCGACGGTCCACAGCAGCGGCGTGGCGCTGGCCAGCCAGCCCCACAGCAGTGCCGTCAGCAGCGCGGCCGGCTCCAGGCTGCGGCGCAGGTTGTCGAAGATCTTCCACCGCGACAGCGCGCTCAGCGGGCGCTGCGCCTGGCCTTCGACGCCGGTGCGCAGCCACGGCACCAGCCACGGCAGCAGTTGCCAGTCACCGCGTATCCAGCGGTGTCGGCGCTTTACATCGGCGCTGTAACGCGCCGGATACGCCTCGAACAACTGCACGTCACTGAGCAGGCCGGCATGGGCGTAGCAGCCTTCGATCAGGTCGTGGCTGAGTACACGGTTGTCGGCAAAGCGCCCCTCCAGGGCCCGCTCGAAGGCATCCACGGCGTAGATGCCCTTACCAATGAAGGAGCCACTCAGGAACAGGTCCTGGTACACGTCCGACACCGCCAGGGTGTAAGGGTCGACCCCGGCATCGCTGCCGAACAGGCGGGCGTAGGTGGAGCGCGACACGCTGGGCAGGCTGATGCCGACCCGTGGTTGCAGGATCGCGTAGCCTGACTGGATTCGGCCGCTGTCGGCATCGAAGCAGGCGCGGTTCAAGGGGTGCTGCATGGCACCGACAAACTTCTGTGCCACATCGCGTGGCAACTGGGTGTCGGTGTCCAGGGTGATGACGTAGCGCACCTGATCGAGCGTGCGTAGGTCGCCGACGATGCGTATGAAGCGCTCGGCCCCGTGTCCACGCAGCAGGGCATTGAGCGCTGCGAGCTTGCCGCGCTTGCGCTCGTGGCCCATCCAGCATCGCTCGGTGGGGTTCCACAGCCGCGGCCGGTGCAACAGGAAGAAGCGCTCACCGTATTTTGTGTTCAGTGCACCAATACCGTCACTGGCGAGGTCGAGCAGGGCCGTGTCTTCGGCGCAGGCTTGTGTGGGGGCGTCCATGAAGTCGCTCAACAGCGCGAAATGCAGGTGCTCATCACGGTTGGCCAGGTAGCGCACCTCGAGGCCTTCGACCAGCTCTTCGACGTCGGCCGCGTTGCCCAGCAGGCTCGGCACCACGACCAGGGTGCGGGCCTCGGCGGGAATCCCCGCGGCGTAGTCCAGCCGTGGCAGAAACGCAGGCTTCACGGTCAGGGTCACCAGCCAGTTGACCAGGCCGATGGCAAGCCGGCTGGTGGTCAGCAGCACGGGAATGGCCATGGCTGCCACTGCCCAGGCAGGCCAGCCCTCGGCAGCCATGCCCGCGACGAAGCCCCAGGCCAGCAGGCACGAGAGCAGTGCCGACGGCACCAGATAGAACGCCAACGGTGCCCGGTGCAACAGGCGCTGCCAGCGCTCGGCAAGCGCCACCCGCGCCCCCAGGCGCTGTTCCAGCAACGCCAGGCCAGCGCCTGCCAGGTAATAGCCGACATGGGCTGCCTGTGGGTGCGACGTCGCGCTTGTGGCACACGCCAGTTCGATGGCGGTGTGTGCCACCTGTTCTTCACTGAAGGCGCTGTGCCGCGCCAGCCGTTCGACGATGTGCCGATAGTGATCACGGCTGGCGAAGTCCATGGCTGCATACACGGCGGCGGGGTCTTGGCCGAGTACTTGCTCGACATGGCTCAGGTGTTCGACGAACAGCCGCCAGTCTACGGTCGACAGCAGCCGCAGGCTGCCGATGCTGTTGCTGATGGAGACCTGGTCGATGGCCTGTTGTTGCGCATCGAGCTGCACCTGGCGCTCGATGCTCATTGCCGACTCGCCCAGCAGTTGCTCGATCCAGGCCAGTGGCTGGGTCAACGCGCTGCTGTGGCCCTGCAGCCGCCTGGCCAGCTCGGCGACGAAGGCAGCGGTCATCGGTGGCTCCGAGCGGGCCATGTCGGCCACCACCAGTACCACGCTTTTGGCATCGCGTTCGGCGGTTTCGCTGAGGGTGTCGGCCCAGCCATTGGCCAGGTCGCGGTCCGCCCCGTTGGCCATGACCCGGGCGGCCACGCGGCGCAGGTTCTCGATCAGCGCCAGCCTCAGCATGATCGGGATCGCCCAGAGCTCGCCCAGGTTCAGCGTGGCGGTTTGCTGATAGGCCTCGACGAAGTGGCTCAGGCTCTCGACGTCGACCCGGCCATCGCCGTGGCAGATGGTTTCCAGTGCAATGTCATAGACCCGCGGCAAGCCGCTTGAGGCGCCATTGTCTAGCCGGGGCAGTTGCAGGCTGTAATCGCTGGGCAGGTGGCGTTTGGCGATGCGGATATGGCTTTCGACCAGGTAGAAGTTGTCGAGCAGCCACTGCGCGGCAGGCAGCGTCGGGCGTGAGTCGGGCAGGGCGGCGGCGAGGGCGGTACAGCTTGCGTAGAGCATGCGTTCGTTATCGGCCAGGCGGTCAAGCAGCGAATCGTCGGCAGGCAACTGGCTCACACGGTGCTGGCTGGCGAGCCAGGTGCCGTGCTCGGCCAGTTGCTTTGCGCTGTACAGCTCCGAGCGCAGCAGGCTTTCGTAAGTGAACGCGTGCCGTGGCGCGCGCCAGCGCCGGGCACGGTTGGCCAGGCGTTGCACGTAGCTGAGTGCGCGAAGCCAGGGCTTGTCCATGGGTGTCGGGTGCCGTGAGCTGACCAGTAGATAAGCAGTGTGCGTGGGGCAGGCATCACGGGTCTGTACGGTAGCGAACAGACCCGCCCGGGTAGAGGGCACATGCTCATCCTGCCTCCCGTTGAACCTGTTCCGCCATAGGAGTTTGCCCCGTGCTTTCTCTCGCCCTGATGCCCCCATTACCGGCGCCGATGTACAAGCCGACCGTGTCGCCCCAGCAGTTGCTGGGCATGGTCTGCCATGACCTGCGTACACCGCTGCAGGCCGTGAGCATGGCTGCAGAGTTGCTGTCGCGTCGCCAGCACGCTGCCGATACGCTGAAGTTGCTAGGTATCATCAGCGATTCGGTGGCGCGGGCCCAGCGGCTGGTGGCGGACCTTCTGGACTACACGTTGCTGCAAGAAGGGCGAGGCATCGCCCTGCATCCTGTGCTGTGCGACCTGTCAGAGGCCGTTGCAAGGTGCGTGGAAGAGCTGCGCCTGACCTGCCCCGACTACCCCTTGATTCACCTGCACTTGGGCGAGCGCAGTGCCCTGTTCGACAAAGACCGCCTTCATCAAGCCGTCGGCAACCTGGTCGCCAATGCCGTCGCCTATGGCGAACGCGGTGCGCCCATACAAGTGACATCGCGCAGCTACGGGCGTGCTGCTACGGTCAGCGTACACAATTGGGGTATACCCATCCCTGCCGAGCTGCTTGGGCGCCTGTTCGAGCCGCTGGTACGCGGCCAGCAACGGGCTGCAAAGGCCGGCAGCATCGGGCTGGGGCTGTTTATTGTCAGGCAGATAGCCCAGGCGCATGCAGGTGGTGTTTCGGTCACATCGACCGAGCAGGCGGGTACTACCTTCTGCATCACCCTGGCGATGCCGACACCGCAGTGATCACATGACCTGCTCCTACCGGGTAATGTGCGGCCTTTGCCTGCCTGGTCAGGCGCCTGGCAGGGGCGCGCGGCGGGCCTGGGGGGCGGCCCATAGCAGCTGTGCTACGCCAATGGCGCGCTCTTCGAAACCGCCCTGGCAATAACACAGGTAGAACTCCCACAGGCGCTGGAAGGTTTCGTCGTAGCCCAACTCCATCAACGCGTTGCGCGCATGGCGCAGGTTGTCGCGCCAATGGCGCAAGGTGCGCGCATAGTCGGTGCCGAAGTCCTCCAGGTGCACCAGGTTCAGCGCTGTCTGGCGGCTGGCGGTGTCGAGCAGGACGCTTAGCGAGGGCAGGGCGCCGCCGGGGAAGATGTAGCGCTGGATGAAGTCCACCGAACGCCGGGCCTTTTCGTAGCGCTGGTCACGAATGGTGATGGCTTGCAACAGCATCAGGCCGTCGTCCTTGAGCAGCGCGGCGCATTGGCGAAAGTACAGGGGCAGGTAACGATGGCCGACGGCTTCGATCATTTCGATCGACACCAGTTTGTCGAAGCGCCCTTGCAAGTCGCGGTAGTCCTCGCGCAGTACCGTAATGCGTTGCTCCAGGCCTGCCGCCTGCACACGTTGCAGCGTGTGCGCGTACTGCGCCTCGGAAAGCGTCGTGGTGGTTACGCGGCAGCCGAAGCGGGTAGCGGCATGGATGGCCAGGCTGCCCCAGCCGCTGCCGATTTCCAACAGGTGGTCGTGGGGCTTGAGCTCAAGCTTCTGGCAGATGCGCTCCAGCTTGTTCAACTGGGCGTGCTCCAGGGTCTGCTCGGGGCTGTCGAACTGCGCCGCGGAATACATCAGGGTAGGGTCGAGCAACCGTTCGAACAGCGCATTGCCCAGGTCGTAGTGGGCCAGGATGTTGCGCCGCGCACCGCGCCGGCTGTTGCGGTTAAGGCGATGCAGCAGGCGCAGGGCCGGGCGGCCGAAGCGCGCCAAGCCGCCTTCGAGGGCATCCAGCACGTCCAGGTTGGCCACGAACAGACGGGTTACCGCCGCCAGGTCGGGGGTGCGCCAGTAGCCATGGATATAAGCCTCCCCAGCGCCGATCGAACCGTTGCCGGCGATCAGGCTCCAGGCGGCGTCATCGACGATCTCGACTTCGGCATACAGCGCGCTGCCGGCGTCACCGAAGTTCCAGTGCTGGTCATTGTAGATCAAACGCAGGCAGCCTTGGCTCAAGCGCCGCAATTGCGCCAGCACGGCCATCCGGGCCAGGCTGCCAAGCACCGGCGTCAGGCCGGCCGACTTGCTAACGCTCAGTGTGGGGTCGGACATGATCAGGCTCCTTACAGGCGTGGCCAAGGCTCAGGTCGCCCTGGCTGGCGGTGTGGTTATAGATGGGGGTGCGCTTGAGCAGCAGGCGCAGGGCCTGCCAGTAGATGGCAGACACTGTGCGCAGGCTCATCCACGGGAAGCTCAGGATGTAGCGGTGCAAGGCGGGCCGGTCCAGCGGTTCGCGGCGCAGGGCCAGGTGGGCCTCGAATACCTTGTGCCCCTCGCGCCAGTTCGCCATGTGCACGTGCACGCGCTGGCCGTCGAGCACGAAGCGCAGGCGGTAGTCCATGTCCAGCGGCATGAACGGCGATACATGAAACGCCTTGGCCAGGCTAAATGCGTCGGGTTGGCCGTCTTGCACCGGCAGCACGTAGTGGTGGCGTTGCCGCCAGGGGGTATTGCGGACCTCCAGCAGTATCGCCACCAGGTGGCCGTCGCGGTCATGGCAGAAGTAGACGCTCACCGGGTTGAACGACAGCCCCCAGCAGCGCAGTTGCGTGAGCAGGTGCACCGCGCCTTGGGGTGCGTGCCCGGTTGCTTGGCCGACCAGCTGGCGGGCGGCTTGGGCCAACGGTATGCCGCGCGCGGTCAGTGCGGGCAGGTAGTCGGTTTCCCGCCAGCACAAGGGCGCCAGCCGCGAGCGCGCGAGCCAGCGCGACAGGCCGCGCCAGTGTGTTTGCTCGTCCAGGTCCAGGTAGAACATGCCGACCCGGTAGCGGAATGCATGGTGCCGCGGGGTCAGCCGCCGATGGCTGACCCAGCCATGACACAGGCTGCTGTTCACAAGCGCTCTCCGAAGTATTCTGCCACTTTCAACGCGCTGAGCACGCCGTCTTCATGGAAGCCGTTGCCCCAGTAGGCACCGCAGTAGTAGCTGTGCTGGCGGCCCTGCAATTCGCCTTGGCGGGCCTGCGCAGCCAAGGCCGCAAGGCTGTACTGCGGGTGGCTGTAGCTGAAGCGGGCGAGCACCTGGGCCGGGTCGATTTGCGCCGTCTGGTTGAGGCTCACGCAGAAGGTGACCGGGGCGTCGATGCCCTGCAGGATGTTCATGTTGTAGGTGAGTGCCGCAGGTGCCTGCTCGGCGCCGCCCAGGCGATAGTTCCAGCTGGCCCAGGCTTTACGCCGACGCGGTAGCAGGCGAGTGTCGGTGTGCAGCACCACATCGTTGCTGGCGTAGGTGAGGGTACCCAGCACCGCGCGCTCGTCCGCACTGGGTGTTGCCAGCAGGGCCAGGGCCTGGTCGCTGTGGCAGGCGAACACCACCTTGTCGAAGCGCTCGGTACCGGCAGCGCTGATCACGGTCACGCCGTCGGGGTCACGGATCACCCGGGCCACGGGGCAGTTGCGTCGGATACGCTCAGCAAAGGGTTGGCACAACGGTGCCACGTAGCTGCGCGAGCCACCTTCGATCACCCGCCATTGCGGGCGCTGGTTGACCGACAGCAAACCGTGGTTGCGGCAAAAACGCACGAAAAACTGCAACGGAAAGCCCAGCATGTCGGCGCGTGACATCGACCAGATCGCCGAGCCCATGGGCACGATGTAGTGGTTGATGAAGCGCCGCCCATAGCCGTGTGTGCGCAGGTAGCTGCCCAGCGTGGTGTCCTCTTCGATGCGCCGGTTGTCCAGGTCGGCCAGGGCTTGGCGATTGAAGCGCAGGATGTCGCGCAGCATGCCCCAGAACCCAGGTGACAACAGGTTGCGCCGTTGGGCGAACAAGGTGTCGAGGTCATGGCCGTTGTACTCCAGGCCACTGGCGGGGTCATGCACCGCAAAGCTCATCTGGGTCGGCCGCGATGCCACCCCCAGGTGTTCGAGCAGGCGAATGAAATGCGGGTAAGTCCAGTCGTTGAAGACGATGAATCCCGTGTCTAGCGCATACTGCTGGCCGCCCCAGTTCACGTCGACCGTGTGGGTGTGGCCACCCACCCAGTCAGCCGCCTCGAACACCGTCAGCGCATGCTGGCGTGCGAGCAAGTGGGCACAGGTGAGGCCAGCGATACCGCTGCCGATGATTGCGATGCGCATGGCGTGCTATTCCCGTGGGGTTCGTGCCAGGCGTTGGCCTAGCTGCAGACGCCAGCGCACCGGCAATGCACCGAGCAGGCGCAACACCCAGGTGAAAGCGCCGGGGAAGTTGATTTCCAGCGGGCGTTTGGCCAGGCGCGCGACGATGTGCCCGGCGGCGCGCTCGGCGCTCCAGCGCTGTGGCATGGGGAAGTCGTTGCGCTGGGTCAAGGGCGTGTCGACGAAGCCAGGGCTGACGAGGGTGACATCAATGCCCTCGCGGACCAGGTCGATGCGCAGCGACTCCACCAGGTAACGCAAGGCCGCCTTGGACGCGCCATAGGCGCCGGCACGGGGCAGGGCCAGCCAGCTCACCGAGCTGCCAACCACCACCAGGTGCGGGCGCTGGCCACGGCGCAGCAAGGGCAGGGCAGCGGCAAGGCAGTGGCTGGTGCCGATCAGGTTGGTGCGCATCACCCGTTCGACCAGCGCCGGGTCGAAGTGCCCCGGTTCCAGGTATTCGCAGGTGCCCGCGTTGAGGATCACCAGGTCGAGTGCGCCCCAGGCGTGCTCGATCTGCTCGGCGACTTTGGCGACCTGGCCCGGGTCGTCGTTATCGCCGATGGCCAGCATGGCCTGCTGCGCAAACCGCGACGCTAAAGGTGCCAGGCGCTCGGCCTGGCGGCCACCCAAGGCCACCTGGTGCCCCTGCTCCAGCAAGCGCAGGGCCAGCGCCGCGCCGATGCCACTGCTGGCACCGGTCACCCAGCAGCGGCTCATGCCAGCCTGCCTTTGAGCCAGCGGACCGCGCTGCCCATGATCGGGACGTGCTCGTAAAGCAGGGCACCGGCGTCGAAGTAATCCTGATGAAAATGGACCCGCTCGTGCCACCGCAAGTGGCTGCAGCCTTGCAGGCTGATCAGCGCGCCATTGCCCAGGCGAGGGTGGCGAAAGTGCAAGGTCCAGCGCAGGTAGCCGTGGCCCGGCTGCACTTCGTCGTAACCCTCGAAGGTGTAGCGAACCTCCTGCACGTTCGCGTACAGCTGCGCGAAATACCCCCGCAGCGCAGGCAAGCCGTTGAGCTGGTGCAGGGGGTCGCGAAAGGTCACGTCCTCGCTGTACAGGTCGCCGAGCATGTCGAGGGTGTGCGCATCGAGGCTGGCAAAGCGTTCGGCGAAGGTTTGCAGGTAGCTGTGCATTCACTTTCCTGTACAAAAAAGTTTTCTTGTACAGGTATAGTTTAGCTTTCGCCGCAAAGCTATACAGGATGATTTTTTTGTACAGTTTTTACCCGGTGGCCGCCAAACGGTGGCCTTATTCCGGCGCCTGCGCCCCGGCAATATGCCGCCCGGCCACGTAACCGAACGTCAGCGCCGGGCCCAGGTTGATGCCGCCTGAGGGGTACCAGCCGCCAAACACACTGGCCATGTCGGTGCCGGCGGCATAAAGCCCACCAATCGGCTGGCCTTGCTCATCCAGTACCCGTGCATGGCCATCGGTGCGCAAGCCGGCAAAGGTGCCAAAGCAACCGGGCTGAACCTTCACAGCATAGAACGGCCCTTGTTCGATTGGCGCCACGCACGGGTTCGGCCCGCTGTACGCCGGGTCACCCTGCTTGCGGTTGAATGGCGTGGAGCCGCGGCCAAAGGCCGGGTCTTGGCCATGGCGCGCATGGCTGTTGTACTCCGCGACGGTGGCACTCAAGCCGACAGGGTCGATGCCGCAGGCGCGGGCCAATTGTTCGAGGCTGGCACCGCGCTTGAGGTAGCCACTGCGCAGGTGCGGCCATACCGGCAACGGCGCAGGTCGGGCGTGACCGAGGCCGTAACGCCGCAGAAAGCGGTGGTCGCAGATCAGCCAGGAGCAGACTTCCTCGCCCGGCGGGACCGCCTCGAGCATGGCTGACACATAGTCGTAGTAGCCGTGCGCCTCGTTGACGAAGCGCTTACCGCTGGCCAACACGCCAATAACGCCGGGCTTGCCGCGTTCGATGATGTGTGGGAAGTGGCCGACGCTGCCGTCGCGGTGCGGCACTTTGGAGACCGGTGCCCAGGCCACTGCAGATTTCAGGTCGGTGGCCACCACACCGCCTGCCGATTCGCCAAGGCGCAGGCCATCGCCCGAGCAGGACTGCGGGGGCAGGGCGAGGTTGTCATAGCCACTGGCATCACGCGCAAACAGCTGCCGGCGCCGCGCACTGTCGTTGGGGAAGCCCCCGGCGGCGAGCACCACGGCTTTCGCCCGGACGGTAAGGTCACCCTGTGGTGTGCCTATCACGGCGCCGCGCACCTGGCCGTGCTCAATCAACAGGCGCTTGGCCGGGGCAGATTCCAGCAGCCGCACGCCCAGGTCTTCGGCCGATTTGGCCAGGCGCGCCACCAGGGCCACGCCGTTGACCAGGTGCATGGCCCGGCCATGGCGGGCGAGGTGGTAAAGGTGGCGGCCAAAGCGCTTGCACACATGCAAAAAGGCACGTGGCGAGCGGGTCATGTTGAGGAAGGCGGCCAGGTCAGGGCCGGCCATGATCGGCATGCCCATGAACGAGGTCTCGCGCAGGGTCTTGCGCAGGCGGGGCAAAAGGGCGCCGACCTCGCGGGCATCATAGGGCGCGGCGATCACTTGGTGCCCACCGGTGGCGGCGCCGGGTGTGTCGCCATGCATGTCGGGGATGGCGTTGCCGTCGACAAACTGCAGCGCAGTGTGTTTCTCGAAAAAGGCGACCATGTGTGGGCAGGCCTCGAGGAAGGCATCAACCCGTTCAGCATCGTAATGCGTGCCCAATTCGTTACGCAGGTAAGTGCGGGGCTGTTCGATGTCTTCGACGATGCCGGCGCGGCGGGCCAGCGGGTTGCGGGGTACCCAGGCCCAGCCACCGGACCAGGCCGTGGCACCGCCGAACACCGGCGCCTTCTCTACCAGCATCACGCGCTGCCCATGCCAGGCTGCCGTTACCGCTGCGGCCAGGCCGGCGGCGCCTGAGCCAATGACCAGAACGTCGTATTCGGCTTGCAAGGTGTCGGTAGGCATCGCAGGGTCTCCGGTATTATTATTGGAACGTGATTCCATATTCTTCATGGGTGATGGTGCCGGATGCAAGGGAGACCGTGCAGAACTGGTCGATAACCGGACACTTCAACGCACGCCTGCTGCGCCGATGGTCGTGGCTGTGGAATCATCTTCCAGAATTCATCCATTTTTCAGGGACCTTAGCCATGGCTGGTAGTCAGATCGAACGCGCCTTCAGTCTTGTAGAAAGCCTGACCGGCGAGCCCGAGGGCCTTGCCCTGCAGACCTTGGCCGAGCGCCTGGAGATCCCCAAGAGCGCCACCCACCGCATGCTGGCCGAGCTGATCCGCCTGGGCTACGTGCGGCAGAACCGCGACAACAGCCGCTATCAGCTGTCTGCCAAGCTGGTGGCGATGGGCTTTCGCTACCTGTCCAGCAGTGGCGCCGACATCATTCAGCCGATTCTTGACCGCCTAGCCCAGGACAGCGGTGAGCTGGTGCGCCTGGGCGTGATCGAAGGCAGCCGCCAGACCTGGATCGCCAAGTCCCAGGGCGCGCGCTCCGGCTTGCGCTACGACCCCGACATGGGCCGCGACGCCCCGTTGTTCTACACCGCCTCTGGGCATGCCTGGCTGGCCAGCCTGAGCGACGACGAGGCGCTACAGATGGTCTTGCGCCAAGGCATCGCCGACCCGGCACAGTTCGGCCCGAATGCACCGCGTTCCACGGATGAACTGCTGGGCTACTTGCAGCGTGCGCGGGAGCGTGGCTATGCCTGGGTCGAGCAGACCTCGGCGGTGGGCACGTCGGCGCTGGCCGCCGTGGTGCGGCGCCCACGCACTGACGAGGTGATCGGTGTGCTGAGCATTGCCGGCCCTAGTGCCCGGCTGGCGCAAGCGCGCCTGCCTGAACTGGCTAGCCTTTTATTGGCGGCAGTGGGCGAACTGTCGGCGGCCAGCCAGGCTAGCGAACTGTTTGCCTGAAGCGCCGCCTGTTCATTAGTGGTCGATAACCGCACAGTCTGTGCAGGCGGTGCTTCTGTAAAGCGGACCCGAGTTCTAAATTGTCGATCATGAATTCTGGAACACTGTTCCGTAATTTATGACCGACAACAATGACAAGAGGACAGTCCGTTGAATGCACCGCTTCGTATCGCCTTGATTGGCGCCGGTATCATGGGCCGCCAGCACTACCAGCACCTTCGCCAGCTGCCGCAAGCGCAGTTGTGCGCCGTGGCAGACCCCGGCCCGCAGGCTGAGGCTTTCGCCGCCGAATGCGGGGTGGCCTATTACGCCGATCACCGCCAGATGCTGGCCAGCGTCAAACCTGAGGCCGTGATCGTCGCCAACCCTAACAACCTGCATGTGGCCACCGCGCTCGATTGCATCGAAGCCGGTGTGCCGGTGCTGGTGGAAAAGCCAGTGGGTGTGCACCTGGATGAAGTCCGTGCGCTGGTCGAAGCGTCCAAGCGCTGGGGTGTGCCTGTGCTGGTCGGCCACCATCGTCGGCACAACCCGCTGATCGCCAGCGCGCGCGGCCTGATCGCCGAAGGTGCGCTGGGCAGGCTGATCAATGTCACTGCGCTGTGGCAGTTGCAGAAGCCCGACCGCTACTTCGACACCCCCTGGCGGCGCGAGCCGGGCGCCGGTTTCTTGTTGACCAACCTGATCCACGACCTCGACCTGCTGCGCTACCTGTGCGGCGAGGTCGTGCAGGTGCAGGCGTTCACCCGCAACGATGTGCGTGGGTATGCCAATGAAGACAGCGCCGCCGTGCTGCTGCAGTTCGCCAACGGGGCGCTGGGCAGCCTGACGGGTTCAGACGCGGTGGCTGCACCCTGGAGCTGGGAGTTGACGTCCGGCGAGAGCCCGATCTACCCGCGTCAGGATGGCCAGCCCTGCTACCTGCTGGCCGGCAGCCACGGCGCACTGAGCATTCCGCAGCTCAAGCACTGGCATTACGGCGAAGCAGGCTCCGGCTGGCACACACCCTTGCTGCAAAGTGGCGCCGAAAAGCCAGCAGGTGAAGCGTTGACCTTGCAATTGCTGCACTTCATTCGCGTCGCCCGCGGTGAAGAGGCCCCCTTGACCGACGCTGCAGACGGCGGCCGCACGCTGGCCCTGGTCGAGGCGATCCGCCAGGCAGCCGAAAGCGGCCGGGCCTGCGCCCCCGAGACGATCGCCTGACGCGAGCCCCCTTCACACCTTTAATTGCCTTCAGGTAACGAACATGACTGACCGTATCTTTTCCCTTGCCGCGCTGACGGTGCTCGAGCTTTCGCCGCCAGCCATGGTGGAGGCCGCTGCCCGTGCCGGCTACAGCCACGTGGGCCTGCGTTTGGTGCCGGCTACCGCAGAGGAGCAGCACTTCCCGCTGGCGGCCGACGCTGACCTGCGCCGACAGACCCAAGCGCGCCTGCGCGAGACCGGCATCAAGGTACTCGACCTGGAAATCCTCCGCCTCAAGCCTGAAACCTGTGTTGCCGATTTCGAAGCCATTCTGGCGGTGGGTGCCGAGCTGGGCGGGACCGAACTGCTGGTGGCCGGTAACGACCCGGACGAGGCACGCCTCACGGAGCGCTTTGCCGAACTGTGCGACCTGGCGGCGGGCTATGGTATCCATCCGCACCTGGAGTTCATGCCCTGGACCGACGTTCGCGACCTGCGCCAGGCCATGCGTGTGGTTGCCAACGCTGACCGGGCAAACGGCTGCGTTCTGGTGGACGCCTTCCATTTCAACCGCTCCGCTTCCTCACTCGACGACCTGGCCCACCTGGCGCCGCAGCGCATGCGCTATGCCCAGCTGTGCGACGTGGCCGGCCCGGTGCCGGACGACATGGACGAGATCCTGCGCCAGGCCCGCAACGAACGGCGCTTCCCAGGTGATGGCGATGCTGATTTGATCGGCCTGTTGCGTGGCTTGCCGGCCACCGTACCACTGAGCCTGGAAATTCCGACCCGGCAGTTACTGGAGCAGGGCGTGAGTGGCGAGCAGCGTGCGCGGATGGCGCTGGAGAAGGCCAAGGCGGTATTGGCGCGGGTTTGAGCTTCAAGGGCCGCTGTGCGGCGCAGAGAACAAAGATCGAAAGCGAGTCCCCACTCCTGTGGGAGCCGGCTTGCCGGCGATGCAGGCGCCGCGGTGTATGGCACCGGCTTCGCCGGTGTTCGCGGGTAAACCCGCTCCCACAGGTCCCTGCTAAATCTATTCGGTATGTGTTGTTCTGTGAAAGCTGGCTTGCCAGGCAAGGGCTGCAAAGCAGCGCATGACAGTAAACCTCAAGGCCGGTCCAAGTTAGGGCAAAGGTCCAATGGCCTGTCTGCAGGCAAAAAAAGAGGCTCCGAAGAGCCCCATAGAGGAAACCTGAAAGGCTTTTACGCGGCCTCGATCCCACGCGGCGCCATGAAGTACATCCACACCAGTGCAATGAAGTACATCACCGGAATCATGGTGAACAGCACCGCATAATTGTTGTGGGTGACCGTCAGCACGCTGCCGACGATCTGTGTCATGAACATGCCGCCGATGGCCGCGCACATGCTGCCAAAGCCGAACACCGTGCTCACCAAATGCTTGGGCGTGTAGTCCATGACCAGGCTCCAGATGTTCGCGGTCCAGGCCTGGTGCGCGCCGACCGCCACGGCGATGGCAAGCACCGCGACCCACAGGCCACTGGCGTGGGCAGCGAAGACCACGCTGACGATGGTGCAGGCAAAGATCAACATCGAGATCAGCCGGGCACGGGTGGCGCGTACGCCGCGGCCGATCAGCCAGGACGACAGAATGCCGCCGCCGATGCTGCCGAAGTCTGCAGTCAGCCAGATCAGGATCAACGGGATGCCCATTTGGGTGACGCTGATGCCCAGGTCGTACTGCTGGTTAAGAAACGGCGGCAGCCAGTACAGGTAAAACCAGAACACCGGCGCCGTGATCGAGTAGGCTACGGCAAAGGCCCAGGTGCCGCGCTGGCGCAGGATGCGGCTGAACGGCACGGGTTTGGCTTCGGGTTCCACGTCTTGCTGGATATAGTCCAGCTCGCTCTGGCGAACGTGCGGGTGCGCCTCAGGGTTGAAATACTTCAAACCCCACAACACCACCCAGACCAGGCCAAGGCTACCCATGGCGATGAACGCGGCCTGCCAACCCCAGGCAGCTAGAATCAGCGGCAGCAGCGCCGGGGTGACCATGGCGCCGACGTTGGTGCCGGCATTGAACAGGCCGGTGGCGATGGCGCGCTCACCGGCGGGGAACCACAGGCGCGTGGTCTTTACACACGCCGGGTAGTTGGCAGCCTCGGTCAGGCCCAGAATGAAGCGGCAGACCATGAAGCCCGCTGCCGAGGTCGCCAGGCCATGGGCGCCTGTGGCCAGGCTCCACAGCAATACGGCGCCGAAGAAGGCGTATTTTACCCCGACTTTGTCGATCAGCCGGCCCTGCAGCACAAAGCCGATGGCATAGCCGACCTGGAACCAGAAGTTGATGTTGGCGTAGTCCATCGCCGTCCAGCCCATGTCCTTGGCGAGAACGGGCTGCATGATGCCGAGGGCGGCACGGTCGATGTAGTTCAGGGTGGTGGCGAAGAACACCAGGGCAAGCATGCCCCAGCGGGTCTTGCCGACGGCGAAGGCGCCGCGCACCTTGTCGCCGATGGATCCATGGGCGAGGCGGGGGCTGGCAGTGTCGAACTTGGAAGGGGTCATGTGAAGTCGTTTCTTGAAATTGTTTTGAACGGCAATGCGTCTGGAACGCGGTTTTGCCCAGGGCAAGGCTGGGCGTGCAAGGTCATTTATGGTGAGCAGTGAAGGGGGGAGCGTCAATTCAAAGATGGGGCTACTGTTCGATGATCGAACAAAAGTGACGCGGCGTCTGCTGGCGGATTGCACAGTGCCATGCCTGCCAGGTAACCGAAGGTCATCCCAGGGCCCAGGGTGATACCGCCGCTTGGGTAGTGCCCGCCCATGATGCTGTGCATGTCGTTGCCGACCGCGAACAGGCCAGGTATCGGGCGCTGCAGGCTGTCCAGCACCTGTGCCGAAGCATCCGTGTGCAGGCCGGCGAAGGTGCCGAGGCTGCCCGGCAGCAGTTTTACCGCATGAAAGGGGCCCTGCAGCAGCGGCCTCAGCGACGGATTGGGCGCGTGCAAGGGGTCGCCCTGCGCACGGTTATACAGCGATGCGCCACGCTGGAAGTCCGGGTCCGTGCCCTGCGCCGCATGGTGGTTGAAATGTGCCACGGTGCGCTGCAGTTGCGCTGCGTCGATCCCGCAGCGTGCGGCCAGTTGCGCCAAGGTAGGGCCGCTGAGCAGGTAGCCACGCCGTTCATAGAAACCGGCAGGGAAGGGGAACGGCTTGGCCCAGCCGATGCCATAGCGACGTTGCGCGGCGTGGTCGCAGATCAACCACGCCTCGGGCGCCTCATCGGGTGGCGTGGAGGTGAACAGCGCATTCATGAAAGCATGGTAGCTGTCGGCCTCGTTGACGAACCGTCGACCGTCTCGGCGCACGGCAATGAAACCCGGCTTGGCGCGGTCGATCAGGTGCGGGAAGTGGCCGAGGCTGCCGTCGCTTCGCGGCACCAGTGAGACCGGCGCCCAGGCCCCGGCGTGGGCCGCCGTGGTGGCGACCTGTGCGCCGACCTCTTCGCCTAACCGCAGGCCGTCGCCACTGTTCTGTGGCGGCGCTGCGGAGTAATGGCGATCGCCCTCAGGGGCATGGGGTATCAGCTGGGCGATGCGCTGGCGGTCATGGGGGAACCCCCCGCAGGCCAGCACGACACCGTGTCGCGTACGGATCACCTGGCCATCGCTGAACTGCACGCCCGTGATACGCCCATCCCTCAGCAAGCCTGTGGCCTGCCGGTCATGCAACAGCGTCACGCCCAGGTCGAGGGCGCTGCGCAGCAGGCGCGCCACCAGCGCGTTGCCGTTGACCAACTGCAGGCCGCGACGGTGCAGCAGCAAATCGCGCCCATGGCGCAGCAAGCGTTTGCCGACGTGCCAGGCCGCCTTGGGTGAGCGGCTGGCGTTGAAGAAGGCGGCCATGTCTGCGCCACCGGCGATGCCCATGCCGGCCAGGCTGACGATGTCCAGGGGGGGCCGTAGCCGGTGGATCCAGTGCCCGAGCAGGCGCCCGTCGAACGGCTGCGCACACAGGGATCGCCCGCCACGCGCACTGCCATCCCCCTCATGCATGTCGGGCATTTTCGTCCCGGACTGGAACTGCACGGCGGTATGTCGCTGGAAGAACGCCACCATCTCCGGTCCATGGCGCAAAAACGCCTGCTGGCGTATGTCCAGTTCGGCGACGTGGGTCTGTGCGCGCAGGTAGCGTTCTGGCGCATCGTCGGCTTCGACGAGGCCTTCGGCGATCGCTAGCGGGTTGCGGGGTATCCATAACCAGCCCCCCGACCAGGCGCTGGTGCCGCCGAACTGGCTGGCCTTTTCCGCGACGATCACCTTCAGGCCGTGATGGGCGGCGGTTACTGCGGCAGCCAGGCCAGAGGCGCCGGAGCCGAGGACAAGTACGTCACATTCCAGGGGTTGCATGGAGGGGCTCCGGTCAGGTTGGAGGGGCAGTCAGTTACTGCAGCGGCGAAAAGCCGGTTGGCCGCATCAACCGCGACTGCAACCGTAACACTGCGCCCAGCTCGCGATTGCGCTGCGAGAACTCCGCCCAGCGCGGGTCCGCCGCCATCGCCGCGCGGCGCTGCATGCGGTCGTCGAGGCTGGTGTAGGCCCACAGGTGCACCACTTGGTTGACCTCGCCGAATTCACTGGTAAAGAAACCGACCAGCTTGCCCAGGTGCTCGCTCTGCACCGCCAGCGCGTGGCTTTGGTACAGGGCCAGCCAGTCGGCCATCTTCAGTGGGTCGAGGGTGTAGGTTCTCAGTTCGTAGTACATGCGTTTGTCTCCATAGGGCGGGCCTGCGCCTGCAGACGGTTGGCAATATGGCTGGCGGCGATCCAGCCGAAGGTGAGGGCAGGGCCAAGGGTGATGCCTGGGCCGGGGTAGGTGCCGTTCATCAATGAGTTCATGTCGTTGCCCGTTGCATATAGGCCGGCAACCGGCGTGCCGGCGCGGTTGAGCACGTTGGCATGGGCGTCGGTCACCAGGCCGCGTGCCGAGCCCAGGTCGCCGGTGTGGAGCTGGATGGCGTAGAACGGCGCCTTGACCAGGGGCGCGAGGCAGGAGTTGGGCGTGTGATGCGGGTCGCCCATGTAGCGGTTGTAGCTGTTGCCGCCTTTGTCGAATGCGCGGTCGATGCCGTTGCGGGCGTCGGCGTTGAAGCGCTCCAGCGTCGCCTGCAATGCCTGAGGGTCGACGCCGATGGCCTCGGCCAGGGCGCGGGGTGTGTCGGCGCGGTACAGGTAGCCGGCGTCGATCAGTGCCGCGTTGTTCACAGGTTTCGGGCGTGCCAGGCCCAGGCCGTAGCGGTTCATGGCCTCGGCGTCGCAGATCAGCCAGCAGGTGGTGAGGTTGCTGGCGAACATGGTCTGCACGAAGTGATGGTAGGAGTTCGACTCGTTGACGAAGCGCTGCCCGGCCGGGTTGATCGCGATCACCCCCGGTTTGGCACGGTCGGTGACCAGGTGCGGGAAGCGTTCGCGCTCACCATTGGCATGGCGCAGTTCGGAAACGGGTGCCCAGAAGAAGTTAGCGGCCAGCCCCTCGCCGTGGGCAGCATCCACCGCTTCACCCAGGTGCAGCGCGGCGCCGTCATTGGTTGGTGGCGACATGGTCAGGTGCGGTGCATTAACGCCTGGGCGGTAGGCGGCAGCCAGTTCACCGGCTGCGAAGCCGCCCATGGCGCAGACCACGCCACCCCGGGCACGCACCTGCACGCGCTGGCCTTCGTGCTGCACCACCACGCCAGTCACCGCGCCGTGCTCGACGATCAGCGCCTTAGCCTCGCTGCGCAGCCACAGTTGCGTGCCATGGGCAAAGGCCGTGGTGGCCAGGCGTGCAATCAGCGCATTGCCGGTGGTCAGGCGGGTGCCACGGTGGTGGCGAAGGCGGTCCAATGCATAGCGCGCCATCAGCTTCAGGCAATGCCACAGGGCGCGTGGTGATTTGCGCAGGCCAAGAAAATGCTGGATATCCACACGGTTGACCATCATCCCGCCGAACAACAGCATGCCCGGCGGCGGCATTTTCAGGTCCTTGAAGCGCGGGCCGAGGCGGCGGCCGTCGTACTCGACCATTTCCAGTGCTCGGCCGAACTGGGTGGCGCCGGGCTCATCCGGGTAATAGTCCGGTGAGTGCGGGCGCAGGGCATAGCGCAGTTCGGTGTGGCGCTCCAGCCAGCGCAGCGCTTCATGCCCGCGTGCAATGAAGGCGTCTACCAGCGGTGCGTTGTAGCCGGCACCAATCACTGTTTTCAGGTAGGTGCGCATGGCTTCGGGGGAGTCTTTGGCGCCGGCTGCACGGGCTTGATCGGTGCCATACACCCACGCCGCACCGCCGGAAATCGCCGACGTGCCGCCGAAGGTGTCGGCTTTCTCCACGATCAGTACCTTCAGGCCAAGGCTGGCGGCTGTGGCGGCGGCGGCAAAGCCCCCGGCACCACTGCCGAGGACCACCAAGTCGTACACCGGTTGCGCGTGTTCGGTAGTGGCCATGGCTCAGATCTCCAGCGGGGTGACGCCCATGAAGGCGCCGAGGTGGCCGAGTTGGGCGAAGGCCATCTGCGGGCCAGTCTGGATCGCACAGCCACGGTCGCGTGCCTGCTGCAACAGCGGGGTGATTTCTGGCGAGGTGACCACGTCGGCAACCAACGTGGAGGGTTGCAGGGTTGTCAGCATCGGCGCCGGCAGCGGCAACTCATCGGTGCTGCCCATGCCAACCGGCGACGCGTTGACCACCAGGTCGAACGCTTCCAGCGAGCGGTAGTGGGTGGCGATTTCGAGACTGGGGAAGGCCGTGCCGAGTACTTCGCAAAGCGCGCCAACGCGGATAGCACTGGGGTCGCTGAGGATGATCTGGCGCACGCCCGCTTCGCCCAGTGCATAGGCAATTGCACTGCCCACCCCACCACAACCAATCACCAGCGCGCGTTTGCCTGCCGGTTGAAAGCCCTGTTTGCGTGCGGCGCCAAGAAAGCCTGCGCCGTCGACATTGTCGCCGAGCAGGCGGCCGTCACTGTGGCGGCGCACCACGTTGACCGAACCCAGTGCGGCGGCGCGTGCGCTGAGGCCGTCCAGGCGTGCGGCCAGTGCCTGTTTGTAAGGCACGGTGACCACGCATCCGCGCAGGTTCTGCCAGCCGCGCAGGCTGCCGACAAAGGCTTCCAGTGCAGTCTCGTGCAGGTCGATGGGGAGCATTGCCAGGTCGCAGCCGTTGCTGGCGAACCAGGTGTTGAAGTTTTCAGGCGATTTCACCTGGGCGATGGGTGAACCGACGATGGCGACCAGTTCTGTCGAACCCCGAATCATGCTGACCTCCGTGCTTGCTGTTGTTGTGCAGCAAGGGTGACGGGGTAGTGGGCGCGGGGAAATGCGCTTGCCGGGCGGGTAGTGCGATAATCGCAGTCAGGTAGCGATTATTGGCGGGTAATACCGAAAAATGTTCGTCAGAAATACGCTCCCTCACTGTAGGAGCAGCCTTGTGCTGCGAAGAGGCCAGTGGCAACACCCTCGATCTTCGTTGCATTTACTGGCCTCTTCGCAGCACAAGGCTGCTCCTACCCGGGCTCGCGTATCATTGGAGAAACGCATGGACAAACCCGATATCCACCCCCGCGACCTGATCGCGGGCTTGCAGAAAGGCCTGGCATTGATGCAGCTGTTCAGCGTCGATCAGCCACGCCTGACCGTGCCGCAGGCAGCCAGGCAATCGGGCCTTACCCCCAGCGCCGCGCGCCGCTTCCTGCTGACGTTGGTACACGAAGGCTTTGCCGACACCGACAGCCGCCAGTACTGGCTCACGCCCAAGGCGCTGCGCATCGGCCAGGCCTACGTGGACTCGGCGCAGTTGCCGCGCATGCTGCGGCCCATCGTCGAGCAGGTGGCGCGGCAGACCCAGGAGCATGTCTCGGTCGGCACCCGTGACGGCGATGAAATCATCCACCTGGTGCGCAGCCGCTACAGCCACATCGCCTCGTTGTCGATCAGGCCCGGCTCGCGGGTGCCGATGTACTGCACCGCCGGCGGCCGAATCTGGCTGGCGGCATTGGATGACGCTGCGCGCGAGGACTACTTCTCACGCAACCCGCTCCGCCCGCTCACGCCCTATACCCAGACCGATCGGGCGCTGCTGGAAGCAGAGTTGCAGCGTGTGCGCCAGCAGGGCTACAGCATCGTCGACCAGGAATACGAAATCGGCATGCGCGTGCTGGGGGTACCGCTGATGGACCGTAGCGGCCAGCTGAAGGCGACCCTGACGATCACCACCCACGCCTCGCGGTTGAGCGTCGACGAGATTCGGCTGCGCTACCTGCCACCGCTCTACGAGGCGCAGGCGTTGTTGAAGCCGGTGGTTGGCTGATTGTTGCGCTGTCAGCCAGCGGGCTACAGCTTGAACGTCAATTGTGGATAATGGGCCTAGCTGACGAGACTTATCGTCCCCGTCATATGCAGCAATCGCCTACGCTATGCTTCACAACTTTTTTATTTATATAACAACAAGATAAGGATATTTCAGATGACCATCGAACGCCTGCACACTAACGCTCGCATGAGCCCTGTGGTCAAGCACCAAGGCACCGTGTACCTGTCCGGTGAGGTTGCCAACGATTTTGCGGGCGATGTGCAGCAGCAAACCCGTGAAACCTTGCAGAACATCGAGCGACTGCTCGACCAGGCTGGCACCGACAAGACACGGATTTTGTCCGCCACCCTCTACCTCAAGGACATCGATGCCGACTTCGCGGGCATGAATCAGGTGTGGGATCAGTGGTTGCCGCACGGGTGTGCGCCAGCGCGTGCGACAGTGCAAGCCAAGTTGTATGACCCCGCCGTGCTGGTCGAAATTTCGATTATTGCAGCGCTCCCCGACGCGTAACGGCTTGCTCACAACTCCCTCTAAGTGCAGCGCTGGCCCACAACGCTGCACAATCTTCTACTGCCGAACGGAACTACTGCCCAGGCCACGCTTTCTCAAGGCTTGTTGCCTGCTTTCAAAGTGGCGCGATATTCGCATCCAAGTGAATAACGCTACCCGCTTACGAGCGCAGGGCGGTGTGTTGGGAAGTAGGAGGTAGACATGTCTGACAGGAGCAGCCTCAGGAGCAGAGCGACGGTGCTGTGCTTTCGCAGTGGCAAAATACTCCTGGTGCGTAGAAAGGCCAGGAAATGGGGCTTTCCGGGGGGCGGTGTGGGCACGAATGAGGCACCGTTGCACGCCGCCAGCCGAGAGCTGAAAGAGGAAACAGGGATTTGCCGTGAGCGCCTGGTGGCGCTATGCACGCTGCAAGTCGGTAACACCCTCCATTACATTTTTACCCTTCAGCTGGACGATCAGGATAAACCGGTGCCGAAGAATGAGATCGTCGCTTGCAAGTGGATTGAGCGCGATGCACTGAATACCTCCCTCCTAAAGCCCGCCGCTGCGGCACTGCTGCGTAGCGAGCTGCCGGCGCTGTGTGCTTGAGCCGAGTCACGCAGGGCAGGGCGCTTGGTTAGCCGTCACGGCGTTTTCGGCCTGCTTCATAACGCGACAGCAGAGGTTGCACGCTTAACCCATGCACGACAATGCTCAGCGCCACTACCGACAGCGTGAGGTTGGTGATGGCCGCGGCATCGATGGCGCTCATGCCGTGGTTTACCGAGTAGAACAGGTAGTAAAGGCTGCCGATACCGCGTATGCCGAACCAGCCCAGCATGCCGCGCTGGCGAAGGTCCAGCAGGCCACGCCCTGGGATGATTAGCGTGCTTAGGGGCCGAATGAATACGAACAGCGCCGCGCCTACGGTCAGTGCGCGCCAGTCCCAGTGCTCGATCAACACGACACCGAGCAAGGTCACCAGAAACACCTCCATCGCCCGCTCCACAAGCCCACCAAACGAGAGCATGTCGCCCAGCATGATGCCGGCTGCGACCTGCGTGTCTTCCAGCGCGGCTATATCGCCTTTGACCGCGTGCTCCGGTGCGACATGCTGGTGGCCAACCACCGGCTGCACAAGGTGTTCTGCAGGCGCTTGTGGGGTGGGGCTGGTGTGTACTTCGGCCTGTCGCAGGCCCAGCCCGGCAGCGAACACGGCGAGAAACCCATAGCCATGGATCAGGTCGGCGACCACATAAGCCATCGCGATCAACGCCAGCGCCAGGTAGTCGTTGGGCGAGAGGGTGCTGTCCTCGTGCCGGGTGCGCAGGTACAGGGTCAGGTGCCCTAGGCCGCGCCCCATCCAGTAGCCACTGAGCAAGCCGGCGGGCACCGCCCACAGCACGTCTTGCCACAGCCAGTCAGTCAGCCATTGGCTGCCTGCTGCGCCCTGCACAAGCAGCAAGCCCAGGATGACGAACGGAAAGGCGACCCCATCGTTGAGCCCTGCTTCACCCGACAGGCTGAAACGCACGCGGTCGTAGTCCTGCGCGTCATTGACCTGGACCAAGGTGGCCAGCACCGGATCGGTCGGGGCCAGGATGGCGCCAATCAACACCGACACCCCCCAGCCCAGGTTCAGGCCGTAATGCAGCACCAAGCTGACCCCGGCGATGCAAGCCAGCATGACCGGCCCAGCCAGGAAAACCGCCACCCGCCAGCTGCGGCTGCTCAGCGGCAGGCGCAGCTTGAGGCCGCTGACGAACAGCGAAAACAGCACGGCGACCTCGGTCAGGTGCTCCATCCAGCCGTGCGCATCGGGCAGCTCGAGTTGCAGCAAGCCGAGGCCACCGGGACCCAGCGCGACGCCCAGGGCCAGGCACACGACCGAGGTCGTGACGGGGATCCAGCGCAGGTAAGAGGAGGTCAACGCCAGCAGCAACAAGACTGCGCCGAGCATGGCCACCCAGACGATGAAGCTCATGTGCGCAGTGCCTCCACGGCGTCGGGCTCTGGGGCTGGCGCAGGCAGGCAGCTTTGCTAGCCACCGGCTGGGTCAGACACTCAGTCTAGTCGTCGCCCGAACTGCCGCAGGTGACAAGGCGGCCGGCGACCCTGCCTCAGGCTCGCGCATTGTTGGCCGCACCGGCAGCACTGCGGCCTGTAGCTGCTTGCCAACGGCGTGATCGAACGAAAGCCTGCCGTCTATCTGACGCTCCTCGATGATACGCCCGGCGTCCAACACGACCACCCGCTGGCAGAAGTAGCGCACCAGGCTCAGGTCATGGGTGATCAGCAAGAACGCGGTGCCGTGCTCGCGTCGAAGTGCATCCAGGCGCTGCAGCAGCTGCAGTTGCAACACCCGGTCCAGGTTTGACAAGGCCTCGTCCAGTATCACCAGTTTGGGTGAGATGGCCAGCGCGCGGGCGATATTGGCGCGCTGCAGCTGGCCGCCACTGAGTTGGTGCGGCAGGCGCTCGGCATGCTCGCTGCGCAGGCCCATGTGCTCTAGTAGCTCCACGGTACGGGCGTTGCGTGCAGCTTCGTCCAGCTCGCTCAGGTGACGCAACGGCTCGGCAATGCTCCAGCCGATGCTGCGTTGCGGGTTGAACGCGCTGGGCGCGTCCTGGAGTACCAACTGAACGGCGCGCAAGAAAGCACGGGCGTCACCGCCGCGCAGTCGGCTGACCTCTTGGCCGGCAAATGTCACGTGGCCACACGCGGGTTTCTCCAGGCCGAGCAGTAACCGAGCAAGCGTGCTCTTGCCGCTGCCGCTGCTGCCGAGCAGGCCAAGCGACTCACCGGGCTGCAGCTCAAGCTCAATGCCGTCGAGCACCTGCAGCCAGCCGCGTCTGCTCAGTAGCCCTCCGGAACGGTAGCCATGCCCGAGTTGGTTAACGTGCAGCAGGCTCATGGCTGGCTCCCGTTTAGTAGCTGATGGGCTTCAAGCAGGGTGCGGGCGGTGGCGCTGGCCGGTTGATCGAACAGGCCATGCACTGTTTGCCGCTCGACGACGCGCCCTGCTTCCATCACCGCGACATGGTCCGCGCAGCGGGCAACCACCCCCATGTCATGGGTCACCAACAGCACGCCAAGCCTGTGCTGCTGCACCAGCTTCATGAGCAGGTCGAGAAAGCGCGCCTGGCTCACGGCGTCGAGGTCGCTGGTGGGCTCGTCCGCCAGCAGAAAGGGGCTTTCGGCCATGAGCGCAAGGGCGATCATCATGCGCTGCAACATGCCACCGCTAAGCTGGAACGCGAACGACTGCAGGACCCGACTGCGGTCATCCAACCCCACGGCCTCCAGGCATTCATCCATGCGCGTACGTGCAGCGCTGCCGACGACCCCTCGCAGTTTCAGGGTTTCCTGGGCATGGCTAGCCATGTTGCGCACAGGATTGAATGCACTGCGTGGGTTCTGCAGGATCAGGCTGGCAAGTTGCCCACGCACCTGATCGGCCGCCAATGGCTTGCCATCGTGCAGCAACTGGCCGCGTGTACGGCGCAGGCCTGGCGGCAGTACGTCAAGCAAGCCCAGGCAACTGAGCGATTTGCCCGATCCGCTGTGACCGACCAGGGCACAGACTTCACCGCGGCGCAGTTGCAGGTCTACGTCGTCCACCAACACGCCAGCATGCCCTTCGATACACAGGCCTTTGAGCTGTAACGTCGACACGGGCATTCAATGAGCCTCCTGGGTTGGGTCCAAGCGATCACGCAACGCATCGCCCAGCAGGTTGAACGCCATTACCGAGAAGAAGATCATCAGCCCGGGCAACAGCAGCAGTTGCGGCTGGGTCCAGATGAACTCCTTGGCATCGTTGATCATCACCCCCCATTCGGCACTGGGCGGGGTGACGCCAAGGCCGAGGAAGGACAGCCCCGAGACATGCAGCATCATGTGCCCGATGTCCATCGTGGCCAGCACCAGCAAGGGGCCGGCAATGTTCGGCAGCACATGCTGGCGCAGCCGCGCCCAACGTGAGGCACCGGCCAGGCGTGATGCCATCACGTATTCGCGGCCGCGTTGGGCGATGACCATGCCGCGCACCATGCGCGCATACCATGCCCAGTGCGACAGGGCGATGGCAATGATCACGTTGCTCAGGCCAGTACCCAGCAGGGTGACGAAGAAGAACGCCAGCACCAGCGTGGGGAAGGTCATGAACATGTCGCACAGGCGCATCAGCAGCAGGTCGACCTTGCCACCGACAAACCCGGACACCCCGCCCACCAGCAAGCCCAGAAACAGCACCAGCGCCAGTGTCAGCACTACGCTGCCCAGCGACAGCCGTGTGCCGACTATCAACCGGGACAGCACGTCGCGGCCAAGGTGGTCGGTGCCCAGCCAGTGGCTGCTGTCCGGTGGCATCAGGCGTCGGCCGAGGTCGACCAGGTCCGGGTCGTGCGGGGCAAGCCATTGGCCAAACACGGCCAACATGCAGAGCACGCTGACCAGTACCAGCCCTGCAATCAGGTTGGCCTGGCCGGCCAGCGTAGCGCGACGGAAGATGGCCAGTACACTCATGCGTCGACCCCTTCAAGAAGGCTGCGAGGGTCGAGCCAGGCATAACAGACATCCACCACCAGGTTGCAGACCATCAGCAGGCCTGTCAGCAGCAGGGTGAAGCACTGCATGACCGGAAAGTCGCGGTTGAGCACCGCCGACACCGCGAAGCGGCCGACGCCGGGCCAGGCGAAGATGGTCTCGATTACCAGTGCCCCGCCGATCAATTCCCCAATGTGCATACCGGTGGCCGTGACGAAGGGTAGCCAGGCGTTGCGCAGCACGTGGTCACGCCATACCCGGCGCTCGGGCAGTCCGCGGGCACGGGCGTAGGTGACATAACGCTGGCCGCTGGCCTCCAGCAGGCTTGCCCGCAACAGGCGGGCGTTGATCGACATCGACATCAGGGCAATCGCGAGTACCGGCATCACCAGATGCCCGGCACTGCCGCGGCCCAGCGGCGGTAGCCAGCCCAGCCAAAGGGAGAACAGCGCAATCAGCAGAAACGCCAACCAGAAGTTGGGCATCGAGACACCCAGGAACGTGACCGCGCGGACGGCGTGATCGGGCCAGCGCCCTTGCCAGCGCGCAGCCACCAGGCCAAGCGGAATCGACAGCAGCAGGGTGCAGGCCAGGGCCAGGCCGCCCAGTTGCAAGGTGGCGGGCAGGTAGTAAAGGAGATCGTCGAGCACCTGCCGCCCCGTGAGGTATGAAATACCGAAGTCGAGCTGCACGGCCTTCCCGAGCCAGGTCAGGTACTGCTCAAACAACGGCCGGTCGAGGCCCAAGGTATGGCGGACTTCGGCAATGGCCGCGTCAGTCGGCGGGATGTGCGACAGGCGAAGGTAGTCCAGGGCCGGGTCGGTGCTGCCCAGGTGCAGCAGCACGAAGACCAGCAGTGAAACCCCGAGCATTACCGGTACCAGCAGTGCCAGCCGCAGCAGGATATAGCGCAGCATGTCAGTCTCCCTGCTTCGGTGTCATGGCTTCGAACGGCACGTCGAACAGCGTGCTGCCGAATTGCACATGGGCAACGGAGTCGCGGCGAACGCTGATGGCGGTAAGGTAGGAAATCGGCAGGTACACGGCTTGCTCATGCAAGGTGGTGAGGATGAACCGGTACTGTTCGGCGCGTTGCTGCGCGTCGGTACTTGCCAGTACCTGGCCAATGCGTTGGTCCAGTTCGTCCTTGATCGCCAAACCACGCTGCGCCATGTAGTCGGCATGGCCGGCATAGCGCATGGAGCTGACAAAAGAGTGCGGGTCGTAGGGCGCTCCCCAGGTGTCGGCGAAGATCATGCCGAAGTCGCCATCGCGCTGGCGCCGGACCAGCCCACCTTCTTCGACCGCACGCAGCTCGATGCGCATGCCGACGTTAGCCAGCTCGCCTTGCAGCACTTCGGCCAGGCTCTTCTGCAGTGCGCTGGTGCCGAGGAACACCAGTTCGATCGACAGCGGTTCACCGGCCTTGCTACGTACCGTTGCGCCTGCCGTCAGGGTCCAGCCGGCAGCGTCAAGTTCGCGGGCGGCTTGGGCAGGGTCGTAGGCGTAGGGTTTCAGGCCGATGTCGGCATAGGGCATGTTGCTGGCGAACAGGGTATCGGCACGGGGCTCGAGGCCATACAGAATCTTGTCGATGATGGCCTGCTTGTTCACCGCTTGGTTGATCGCTTGACGCACGGCCAGGTCACGGGTGGCACCATGCCCGGTGTTCATCGCCAGGGTGCGGGTAGCCAGCGGTGCCGAGAGGGCGGTGGCGAAGCCTTGGTCGCGCAGGCGCGCGAACGTGCCGGCGGTAATCTCGCCGGCGGCCCCTTGAATCAGCTCGAGCTCGCCGGCCTGCAGGGCCAGCGCGCGGCTGTTGGGATCAGGGATGACGTTTACCAGCACCTCACCATAGGCCGGCTTTGCGCCCCAGTAAAAGGGGTTGCGGGCAAAGCGGTCATACTCGCCCAAGCGCGATTCGATACGCATCCATGGGCCGGTGCCGACGGGTACGCCAGGTTTGGCCTGTGGGGAGCCGAAGCGCAGCGGGCGCACTTGGGCCAGTTCCATCAACGTTGGGTAATACGGGTGCTTGAGCACCAGGCGCAAGGTCAGCCGGTCAGGGGCCTCGATGTGGTTGAGGGTGGTGACCAGCTCCATCCAGCGATGGCGTTGGTTATTGGCCAGGACGGCATCCAGGTTGGCCTTGGCAGCTCCAGCGTTGAATGGCGCGCCGTCACTGAAGCGCACGCCATCTCGCAAGGTGAAGGTGTAGGTCTTGCCATCGTCGGAGACTTGCCAAGCCTGTGCCAACCACGGCTCTACAGTGCCCGCCGAGGTGTAACGCACCAGCGGTTCATACACCATGGCCTGGGCGTACATCTGATTGGGCGAGTAGCCGCGTGGGTCGAGTGGGCCTGCGTTAACGGGCCAGGAATACACCAGCGTCGGGCTTTGTTGGGGTGTGCTGTCTGCGTGTGCGCAGAGGCTCGCGGCGACCATGAGAATGCCCCAGAGGGCGGGCTTTCGTTTAGCTGACAGCTGCTTCACACGGGGTCCCCACTTCGACGGAGGCGTAAGGCTAAAGAGTGGTGGGAATGATGTCCATGCAAAAACTTCTTACTGAACGTTACAAAATGCCGCGCCAGAAAAGGCAGTAGAAAGCCCTGGCGATGATTGAACCGTGACGCGTTCGCCCAGGGCCTGAAGTGGCGAGCTCAGGCGACCTGTTTGCCACAAGCCGGTTGACGCAGCGGCCTTTTGATGGTCATCTGCGCGCCTGTTTCAGGTGCCCCCTGCCGCCGTGCATGGGGTGAAACGGGAAGCCGGTTCGTCATCGTTCGATGATCAGTCCGGCGCTGCCCCCGCAACGGTATGCGAGCGAAGCATTCAAGACACCACTGTGCCCTGGCATGGGAAGGTGAATGCTTCATGACCCTCGCGAGCCCGGAGACCGGCCTGAAGCATCGTTTGGCAAACCCGCGGTGGGCGGGCGCAGGCCGGTTTCCGTGGGCGTGCTCGCCCGCGATTCCTCTTTGCGTTGTTCCCTCCGGGATTCTTTCATTCCTGCTTCAAGTGGAACGACATGTCCCGTTATTCGCTGTTCAGTTCTCTGCCAGGTACGCTGCTGCACGCAAGCCTGGTGCCCTGTGTGTTTCTCTCTGTTGCCGCCCACGCCGCCGAGGCGGACAACGCCCTGGCGCTACCGGCCACGGACATCACCGGCACGGCCAAGCACAACCCTCAGCCCGACTTGCATACCCCAGGCACCAGTGGCTCGCGGCTTGGTCTGACGCCGCTGGAAACGCCGGCCAGCGTGACCAGTATCAGTGCCGAGCAAATCCTTACGCGCAACAACGCCACGGTGCAGGACGCGGTCACCCGTTCACCCGGCATCACCTTCATCGGCACCCCCGGTAACGGCGGCACGGCCTTGTCGGCCCGCGGCTTCACCGGGCACAGCTCGACCATGCAGTTGTACGACGGTACCCGGCTGTACGTGGGCGCCGGCACCGTGACCTTCCCGGTCGATACCTGGTCGGTCGAGCGCATCGATGTGCTGCGCGGCCCGGCCTCGGTGTTGTACGGGGAGGGCGCCACCGGTGCGGTGGTCAACGTCGTGCCGAAGAAGCCTTTTGAAGGCGAAATCCGCAATCACCTGCGCCTGGGCTACGGTTCGGATGACCGTCGGCAGATGGCCTTGGACAGCGGCGGCTCGCTGACCGACACCTTGAGCTACCGCCTGAACCTCAACAAGCTGGCCAGCAACGGCTGGGTCGACCGGGGCGATTCGCAGAGCGTCGCCATCAGTGGCGCGCTGCGCTGGCAGCCCAGCGATGAACTGAGCTTCACCCTCAGCCACGACTACGGTGACCAAGACCCGCAGCAGTACATGGGGACGCCGTTGGTGGACGGTCATTACCGCGAGTCGCTGCGCGATCATAACTACAACGTCGACAACGCCGAGGTGCATTACAACGACCAGTCGACGCGGCTGGTCACCGACTGGGTGATCAACGACAACCTCACCGCCAGCAACCAGCTGTACTTCCTCAAGGCCCAGCGACGCTGGCGCAACGCCGAGACCTACACCTGGCTGCCAGGCGACCAGGTGCGGCGCAGCAGCTTCATCAGCATCAAGCAGACCCAGGAACAGCTCGGCGATCGCCAATCGTTCACCCTGCAACATTCGCTGTTCGGCCTGGACAGCCAGACCGTGGTGGGCGCCGACTACAACACGATTCGTTTCGTGCGCAAGCACGACTTCGGCAACACCCTGACCGATACCGTGCCGTTGTCCGGTTCCGGTGGGGGCGAGTACATCAGCAACGACCCTTACCGCTCGCGCGAAGCCAACCAGGCCAAGCAGTTCTCGCTGTTCGCCGAAAACCGCACGCAACTCACCGAGCGCCTGTCGTTGATCACCGGTGCACGCCGCGACCAGGTGCACCTGAACCGTGACGACCTGGATGCTGATGCCCGCACCGATCGCAGCTTGTCTGGCGACAACTGGCGCGCCGGCCTGGTGTTCGCGCTGACCGAGGACCTGTCGGTTTATGGCCAGTACGCCACCAGTACCGAAGGCGTGAGCAACCTGCTCACCCTCAACGCCGCGCAGCAGCAATGGGACCTGAGCACCGCCAAACAGACCGAAGCCGGCATCAAGCACAGGCTGCCTGACGGGCGAGGCGAGTGGACCCTGGCGGCGTATCACATCGTCAAGAAAAAACTGCTGAGCACCGACCCGCTCAACCCCACGCTGCAACAGCAGGTCGGCCAACAGTCGTCGGACGGCATCGAGGCCACCCTCGAACTGCGCCTGCCGTACGACGTGCAGCTGTCGGCCAACGCCGCCTGGGTGCGCGCGGAGTATGACGAGTTTGCCAGTGACGCCAACGACTACTCCGGCAACCAGCCGATCAACGTGCCGCGCCGCTCCGCCAACCTGTGGTTGAGCAAAGACTTCGGCCAACGCTTCAGTGCCGGCGCCGGGGCGCGCTATGTCGACAGCCGCTACGCCGACAACGCCAACACCGTCGAGGTGCCCAGCTACACCGTGGTTGACGCCAACATCGACTGGCACGTGCAACCGGACCTGACCCTCGGCCTGCAGTTGAACAACCTGTTCGACCGCCAGTACGCCACCACCACGGGTAACAACGGCCGGCAATGGTACCTGGGCGAGCCGCGTTCGTTCTTCGTCACGGCTGACTACAGCTTCTGAGCCTGTCGCACCGGCCCCTGGCCGGTGCTTCCTGGAGGTGATGCCCATGACGCAACTGCACATCGAGGCCCTGGACTGGGCCTTGCTTGAACGGGGACGGCCGCCGCGCCCGCTGCTGCAGGGTGTAGACCTGCGGGTGGAACAGGGCGAGTTCGTCGGCTTGATCGGCCCCAATGGCAGCGGCAAGACCAGCCTGCTGCGGTGCGCCTACCGCGCCAATGAACCTGCCGAGGGCCGTGTGCGCCTTGGCAGCGATGACCTTTGGCAACGCAGCGCACGCTGGAGCGCACAACGCATCGCGGTGGTGCTGCAGGAGTTTCCCGACGCGTTTGGTTTGAGCGTTGGCGATATCGTTGCGATGGGGCGCGCACCGCACAAGGGCTTGTTCGACGGCGACACGGCCGAGGACGCCCGGCAAGTGGCCCAGGCACTGGCGCAAGTTGGCCTTGCCGGCGAGGGCGAACGGGCCTTTGCTAGCCTGTCTGGCGGCGAGAAACAGCGTGTGCTGCTGGCCCGGGCGCTGGTGCAGACGCCACAGCTGCTGCTACTCGATGAGCCAACCAACCACCTCGACCCACGCTACCAGCTGGAGCTGCTTCAGCACCTGCGTGGCCTGGGCCTGAGCATTCTGGCCAGCTTCCACGACCTCAACCTGGCGGCTGCGTTTTGCGATCGGCTGTACGTCATCGACGGCGGGCGCATCGTCGCCTGCGGTACGCCACAGCAGGTGCTGACCCCCGCGCTGCTGCTGCAGGTTTTCGGCGTCGAGGCGCTGGTCGACCCGCATCCCCTGCATCCCTACCCACGCATTACCTGGATCACCCGAACATGACTGTCCGCTACCTGATCGGCCTGTTGGCGCTGCTGACCGCGCTGCCTGCGATGGCCAGCGATTACCCCTTGAGCGTGCGCAGCTGTGACCGCGACATAACGTTCACCCAGCCACCGCAGCGGGTCGTGGTGCACGACGTGAACATGACCGCCATGCTGCTGCACCTGGGGCTACGCGAGCACATCATCGGCTACACCGGCTTCACTGCCAGCAAGCACCGCGACCCGTGGGTGGATGCAGCGCTGCAGGGCGTATCACCGCTGGCCAGCCGTTACCCCGCCATCGAAACCTTGCTGGCGGCTGAAACCGACCTGTTCTTTGCCGGCTGGAACTACGGCATGCAGGTCGGTGGGCCGGTCACGCCCAGCACCCTCGCGCCGTTCGGTATCCCGGTGTACGAGCTGAGCGAGTCGTGTTCGTGGGTCATGGCCCAGCAACGGGCCAGCCTGGATGACGTTTATCGCGACCTGGTCAATCTAGGTCGGATATTTTCCGTCGAGCCCCAGGCCGACGCCTTGATCGCGAACATGCGCACGCGCATCGGTGACGTGCAGCGCCGGCTTGAACACGCGCAGCCTGCGCCCCGTGTATTTCTGTACGACAGTGGCGAAGACCGCCCGACCACCTCGGGAAGGCTGGGCGTACCCCAGGCGCTGATCGAGGCGGCAGGCGGTCGCAATGTGATGGACGACGTGTCTGCCAGCTGGACCCAGGTGAATTGGGAGAGTGTGGTGGAGCGCGACCCGCAGGTCATTCTGATCGTCGACTATGGCCCGAGCAGTTGGCAGCAGAAGCGCGATTTCTTGCTGCGACAGCCGGCATTGAAAGACGTGCAGGCGATTCGTGAGCAGCGCTTCATTGTGCTGACTTACCTGGAGGTAACGCCCGCTGTCGAGAACGCCCTGGCCATCGAGAAGCTGGCGGCTGCCTTGCATCCGCAGCTGTTCCAAGGTGCCGTTCAATGAGGGGCGGGCACAGCCCCGTGGCCTACCGGTGGTTGATCGTGATGCTGAGCGCACTGTTGCTGGTGTCGTGCCTGATCGCACTGGCATTCGGCCCCGCATCGGTACCGTTGGCCCACGTGGCCGGGATCGTCGGCCAGCAACTGGGCATCGCCGGGCCAGGGGAGTGGTCCCAGAGCCAGGCGCAGATCGTCTGGCTGATCCGCGCCCCCCGGGTGTTGCTGGGGGCCTTGGTGGGGGCCGGCTTGGCGCTGGTCGGCACGGCGTTGCAGGCCGTGACCCGCAACCCCCTGGCAGACCCGCACCTGCTGGGCGTCAGCTCCGGCGCGGCGTTGGGGGCGGTGCTGGTGATGCTCTACCTCGGCGAATTCATCGGTGCCTTCAGCCTGCCGTTGGCGGCGTTCATAGGCGCAGCAGCGAGCATGCTGCTGGTGATCGCCGTGGCGCGGCGCCATGGCCGCATGGAAAGCGATCGCCTGCTGCTGGCGGGCGTCGCCGTGTCGTTCGTGTTGATGGCCGTGGTCAATCTGCTGCTGTACACGGGTGACCAGCACGCCGCCGCCTCGGTGGTGTTCTGGATGCTGGGAGGCCTGGGGGCGGCGCGTTGGCATGTCCTCTGGTTGCCAGCGCTTTGCGTGGTGCTGGGGCTGGTGGCCTTGCAGGTCATGGGGCGCGGGCTGAATGCGCTGATGAGCGGTGAGCAGACCGCAGTGAGCCTGGGCTTCAGCGGCCGACGCCTGCGCCTGCAGGTGTTCACCTGCACCTCGTTGCTGACCGGTGTGCTGGTGTCGCTCTCCGGCGCCATCGGCTTTGTCGGCTTGATGGTGCCGCACATGGCGCGGGCGCTTGTGGGTGCGGAAAACCGCCGGCTGATGCCGGTGAGCGCACTGCTGGGGGGGATTTTCCTGGTCTGGGTAGACGTGGCTGCACGCACCCTGATCGCCCCGCAAGACCTGCCGATCGGCATTGCCACCGCAGCGCTTGGCGGGCTGTTTTTCATTGCCCTGCTCAAGCGCTGAACGGCGGTGGCAGGCGCCCGCTAGGGCTGCAGGAAATCAGTGACCACGGTGGCGAACGCTTCTGGCTGGTCGAGCATGACGAAGTGGAAGCTGTCGTCAATGCGCGTGAAGTTGATGTGCGGGGTATTGGCATAGGCGTTGCGGAAGGTCGCCTCGACATTGGCCGCGGGGATGCCGTACACCGGGTCATAGGCATAAACGACCTCGACCGGCACCTGGATGCGATCAAGCTCTGGGCGCAGGTCGGTGGTCATCAGTTCGTAAGTGGCTTGCGCCGTGGTCTGCCGATCCGAGCTTGTCGCCGCCGCAAGCAACACAGGCCGGGCTGCTTCGCTTTTTACCAGGCGGGCAATGGATACACGCTGCAGGGCTTCAGCCTGCTCAGGCGTTGACGCCAGCAGTGAATCGCGGAATGCAGCCGCCTGCGGTTCGGCTGTCTCGCGGGTTGCGAAAGGGTTCATGAGCAGTGTGTAGAAGGGCAGGGCATCGACGACCATCAGCCGGGCGACTTGATCGGGGTGACGCGCGCCGAGCATCAGCGCCACTTCGCCACCCAACGAGTGACCAATGATGACCGGGGCCTTGAGGTGCTGGGTGCGGATGTAGTCAGCGATGGCCTCGGCCGTTGGCGCCACGACTTCTCCACGCGAGTCGGACACCGCAGGTGCGCCGGCGAAACCTGCGACCTGTACCAGATGAAGGCGGTGGCTGTGCTGCAAGCGGGTGGCCAGATCACGCCAGACCTCGCGGGAAGACGCCAAGCCTGGGATCAAGATCACATCCGGGCCGCTGCCTTCGACCGTTACCGAAATGCGGTCTTTGTTCACCTGTGCCGGCGTCACGGTCGCCGGCTGGGTGGCCGATGCCGGGGCTGACAGCAGTGTGAACGCGGCGCCGAATGCCGCGAGGAGGGTGCGTGTACGCATGACATTTTCCTTTTGTCCTGTTCGCCGTCCGCTACTGCCAACGGGGTAAAACCGCTGGAGGATACCATCCAGCCTGTCTAATTAGCCTGCGGCGGCTATCTGATTCGAAGCGTCTGTACGGTAGCGCACAGACCGCTTGCGCCATTGCGCACAGGCTTTAACGGTCTGCATCCCAGGTGCAGCGGCTGTGAGGTTTCACTCAAGGCGTAAGGATATGGCGGATAAATACGTTGGGAAAAAAGTCGGGGTGGGTACGGATAATGTGGTCTACGTGATCAACATTTATCAGGATGAGACCGTTGAGCGCTCGCCCAATGGAATGATTCGGCATGAAGGTCCGGTGCATTTTGAAATGCAATTCGGTGGGGCCGTGCGGCAGATTTCGGAATCCGAGTACGAAATCGCAAGTACGGGCGTGAGGGTCAGTGTGCAGGAAGGTGACAGCTAAACAGCACAACCTCACAGGCTGTTTACGCTCGGGACCATGCCTGCGCGGGCTTAAGCTTAATGAAATCGCGCAGGCATCTCAGCCAGGTCACGCGGCTCCCTTGGCCTGTTGTTCCAGGTGCACCTGCAAGGTCGGGTCGATTTGCAGAGCGCTGGCCAGTTCATCAAGGTAGGCCCGCTCTGCGGGCTGCTGGTCATCGACCAGCATCACGCTGGCCAGGTACATCTCCGCAGCCATGGCCGGGTCCTGTGCCGACTGTGCCACTTCGGCAGCATCGAGGGGTTTGCTGACTTCGTCATCCAGCCATTGCTGCAGTTGCGGGTCGCTGGTGTGACGTTTGATTTCTGCGTAGATCAACTGTTCTTCTTGCTCGTCAATGCGCCCGTCAGCTTTGGCTGCCGCAATCAGCGAGCGCAAGATTGCATGGCTGTGGCCCTCGGCCTCGGGGCCAGACAATTGATCGACAGTACGCACGGCCTGTTGCGGGGCTGCTGCCTGGCTGCGCTGCCAGCTTTGATAGGCCTGGAACGCCATCATGCCCAGCGACGCCAGGGCCGCGTAATGGGTGCCACCCGTGGCGCGCCCCTGGCTAACGCCGCCAGCGCTGCCGCCACCCCGCAACAGGCCGCCCAGTAGACCGCCAAGGCCACCACCGCCACCCGCGACGCTGCCGCCGTTAAGCAGACCACCCAGCAAGCCGCCTAAACCGCCCAGGCCATCTTGCGATGACAGGCCACCGCTGCCTTGTTGCGCTTGCGAGCCTTGCCCGGCCCGGAGTAACTGTTCGAGAAGATCACTGGTGTTCATGGCCCCGCCCTCGGTCGGTAGTCGTTGACCAGACAAGCAACGATAGCCCCCTCAAGGCGATTCGCCATGACCGTTTGGCCGACGGCTAAGCGTTACTGAGCCAGGTTTGCCCCGAGCTACCCCGATCAAGCTTCTCATTTGCCAAGGCTTAGGACTGGGTCCATACCAATGACATCTCTGCCAAAGGAGTCACCGCATGTCAAAGCTCTATCCAAGTATTGATCCTGAGGGGCTGGTTGAGTATTCGGTGGTCTACACCGACCGCTCGCTCAATCATATGTCGCAGGCATTTCAAGGCGTGATGAAGAACATTTCCAGCACCCTGAAACAGGTCTATAACGCCCAGGCTGTTGCAGTAGTGCCGGGTAGCGGTACATTCGGCATGGAATCGGTCGCGCGACAGTTTGCCACCGGCCAGCAGTGCCTGGTGATCCGCAACGGTTGGTTCAGTTATCGCTGGAGCCAGATCCTTGAGATGGGCAACATTCCGGCGGCTACCACGGTGCTCAAAGCCCGACCGATCGACTCGGGTCGCCAGCCAGCCTACGCGCCCCCGCCTCTGGACGAAGTGTTGGCGGCCATTGAGGCGCACAAGCCGCAGCTTGTCTTTGCACCACACGTTGAAACGTCATCCGGGATTATCCTGCCCGACGATTACTTGCGGGCCATTGGCGACGCTGTGCATGCAGTGGGGGGGCTGTTCGTACTGGACTGCATCGCCTCAGGCACGCTTTGGGTTGATATGGACAAGTGCGCAGTCGACCTGCTGATCAGCGCACCGCAGAAAGGTTGGAGCGCCTCCCCTTGCTGCGCGCTGGTGATGCTCAGTGCTTTGGCCCTCGAGCGCATCGAGCAGACGCAAAGCAGCAGCTTTGCCTGCGACCTGAAAAAGTGGCTTCAGATCATGCAGGCATACGAACAGGGCGGACATGCTTACCACGCGACCATGCCCAGCGATTCTCTCGCGCGATTCAACGACGTGATGAACGAGATGCAAGCCTACGGTTTCGACAAGGTGCGCGGTGAACAACAGGCGCTGGGCGATCAAGTCCGCGCCATGTTGACCGGCAGAGGCATCAAAAGCGTGGCCGCACCCGGCTTTCAGGCCCCGGGTGTAGTGGTGAGCTACACCGATGATCCCGACATCAAGAACGGTAAAAAATTTGCAGAACACGGCCTACAGATAGCCGCCGGAGTGCCGTTGCAATGTGATGAACCGGCCGACTTCCAAACCTTTCGTATCGGTCTGTTCGGGCTCGAAAAACTGCGCAATATCGAGCGCACGGTCAGCACCCTTGAACGGGCGCTGGACGAAGTGATAGTGAACTGAGCCCTGCTTTTGACTGCAGCGGCTACGGCTGTCAGCTAGGAGTCGAAAGCAGACGGTCGTGAATGGCCGTTATCGACCCCAAGCTGCCAGTCGTGCCTGAGGTGATTTTTGTGGGAGCGCGTACGCGACGTTGCTCATGGAGAGCATGTTTCATCGCGGGCGATAGTGATGCAGCAGAAAACCCAGCGGCCCGTGCAGTTTGAAAATACAGAGCAAACGCGGCTGGCCCTAAAGGCCGGATACATCAAGCCCACCCCGCTACCAGGCTTGTGCTTACCACGAGAGCAAGAATACGGGACGCAGGCATGACGTATCTCTAGAGCTAATACAGGTAGTGACCATGATGTATATTAGTCACAATCTGTCAATCAGTTCGCCACGGAGTTAAGCTTTGGTCATGAATGAAGATATGAACACCTCGACCCTACGTGGCCCGCTGGATCATGAGATCCGCGACCAGATCATCAACGCGGCGACGCAGCATTTCGGCCATTACGGTTACGAAAAGACCACCGTCTCGGACCTCGCCAAGGCGATCGGTTTCTCCAAGGCCTACATCTATAAATTCTTCGATTCCAAGCAGGCCATCGGCGGGGTGATATGCAGCAATCGCCTGGCCCTGATCATGCAAATCGTCGAAGCCGCCATTGCCGAGGCGCCGACCGCATCCGAGAAAGTAAGGCGCCTATTTCGCTCGATTTCCGAGGCTGGCAGCGATCTGTTCTTCCACGATCGCAAGCTTTACGACATCGCCGCCGTCGCTTCGCGCGACCTGTGGCCGTCGGTCAAGACTCATGAGCTGCGTATCCGCGAGCTTATCCAACAGATTGTCCTCGAAGGCCGACAGTCTGGGGAGTTCGAGCGCAAAACACCCCTGGATGAGGCCGTCAATGCAATCTTTTTGATCCTGCGCCCCTACGTCAACGCGGCTCAATTGCAGTACAACCTCGATTCAGCGCCTGAGGCCGTCGTACTTCTGCCGGCACTAATATTGCGCAGCCTGGCACCTTAGTTATTGGCTTGTGACCATTGACAGAATTGGTCACCAGAATAAGAATGTGGTTCCTATCTAGCTCTTGAGTAACGGAACCCATGCGCCTCAAGCTCGCCACCTTTGCCTTTTTACTGCCTACCGTCCTGGTGGCGTGTGGAGAGTCGTCAGTCGACCAAGACCCCCGCAACAAGCCGCCGTTGATCAGGGCGGCCACGGTCCAGCAGTCGTCCGAGACGGGCCGTTCATTCACTGGCGTAGTGGTCGCACGTACCCAGAGTGATCTGGGCTTCCGCGTATCGGGCAAGATCCTCGAGCGCTTGGTTGACACTGGGGAAACGGTCACGCGCGGCCAGCCGTTGATGCGCCTCGATCCCGTCGACCTGCAACTACAGGCGCGTGCGCAGCAGGAGACGGTCGCTTCCGCTAGGGCGCTGGCCAAGCAGACGGCTGATGACGAGGCGCGTTATCGCGTGCTTGTAGCCGCCGGCGCGGTATCGGCGTCGCGCTATGATCAGGTCAAGGCCGCCGCCAACTCCGCCAAGGCTCAGCTCAGCGCTGCCCAGGCTCAGGCTGATGTGGCGCGCAATGCCACGGGCTACGCGGTGTTGTTGGCTGACGCCAATGGGGTGGTGATGGACACTCTGGCAGAGCCCGGCCAAGTGGTCAGTGCCGGCCAACCGGTGGTCCGATTGGCGCGGGCGGGGCAGCGCGAAGCTGTCGTGCACCTTCCTGAAACTCTGCGCCCGACGCCGGGCTCCACAGCTCAAGCTACCTTGTATGGCAATAGCGGCGCTGCCGTGGCAGCCAAGCTGCGCTTGCTCTCTGAGGCTGCCGATGCCACCACCCGAACCTTCGAAGCCCGGTATGTGCTTGACGGCGCGTTGGCGAGCGCGCCGCTCGGCTCCACCATTACCCTGAACATCGCAGAGGACAAGAGCACCACTCAGCTGCTGCAGGTACCTATCGCCGCGCTCTACGATCCGGGCAATGGTACAGGGGTGTGGGCAATTGCTGGCGAGCCGGCGAAAGTCTCTTGGCGCCCCGTTCAGGTAATAGGTATCAGTGATGATACGGCGCGTGTCGCTGGTAAGCTCAGGGCTGGCGAGCAAGTAGTGGCCCTAGGCCCCCACCTGTTGCGTGATGGTCAGGAAGTACGGCTTGCCCAAGTGGCTGTCACACCGGTAGCCGGGAGTCAGCGATGAGCAAGGGGCGTTTCAACCTGTCCGCCCTCGCGGTTCGCGAGCGCTCTATCACACTGTTCTTGATTTTGCTGATCGCGGTGGCCGGAACGCTGGCGTTCTTTCAGTTGGGTCGTGCCGAGGATCCGCCGTTTACCGTCAAGCAGATGACCATTATCACTGCATGGCCAGGCGCTACCGCCCTGGAAATGCAGGATCAGGTCGCCGAGCCGTTAGAGAAGCGCATGCAGGAGCTGAAGTGGTACGACCGCAGCGAAACTTACACTCGCGCGGGCTTGGCATTCACTGTGGTGTCGTTGCGCGACAGCACCCCGCCGTCGCAGGTCCAGGAAGAGTTCTACCAGGCCCGCAAGAAGCTGGGTGATGAAGCCAAAACGTTGCCTGCCGGCGTTATCGGGCCGATGATCAATGACGAGTTCTCCGATGTAACCTTCGCGGTGTATGCCCTGAAGGCCAAGGGTGAACCACAGCGCCAGCTGGTGCGTGACGCCGAATCGCTGCGTCAACGGCTGTTGCACGTGCCAGGGGTCAAGAAGGTCAATATCATCGGCGAACAGGCCGAGCGCATCTTCGTATCCTTCTCCCATGACCGGCTGGCAACCCTGGGTGTGATGCCGCAGGACATTTTTGCTGCACTCAATAGCCAGAACGCCCTGACGCCTGCCGGTTCGGTGGAAACCACCGGGCCGCAGGTCGTCATGCGCCTGGATGGTGCCTTCGACAAACTGGCAAAAATCCGCGAGACACCGATTGCCGTACAGGGTCGTACGCTGAAGCTTGCTGACGTGGCAGCTGTGGAGCGCGGCTACGAGGACCCGGCCACCTTCCTGGTACGCAACGATGGCGAGCCCGCTTTGCTGCTCGGTGTGATCATGCGCGAGGGCTGGAACGGGCTTGACCTCGGCGAGGCGCTAGAGGCAGAAACCGCGAGTATCAACGACGCCATGCCGCTAGGCATGACGCTCAGCAAAGTCACCGATCAGGCCGTCAATATCGCCTCGTCCGTTGATGAGTTCATGATCAAGTTCTTTGTCGCGTTGCTGGTGGTCATGCTGGTCTGCTTTGTCAGCATGGGCTGGCGCGTCGGCGTCGTGGTTGCCGCTGCCGTGCCGCTGACGCTGGCCATCGTCTTTGTGGTGATGGCCGCCACGGGCAAGAACTTCGACCGTATCACCCTGGGCTCGCTTATCCTCGCATTGGGCCTGTTGGTAGACGACGCCATCATCGCCATCGAAATGATGGTGGTGAAGATGGAGGAGGGCTACGACCGCTTCAAGGCATCGGCCTATGCCTGGAGCCACACCGCCGCGCCAATGCTCTCCGGTACGCTGGTCACCGCCATCGGCTTCATGCCCAACGGCTTTGCCCAGTCCACGGCGGGGGAGTACACCAGCAACATGTTCTGGATTGTCGGCATTGCCCTGATCGCCTCATGGGTGGTGGCAGTGGCGTTTACCCCCTACCTGGGCGTGAAGTTGTTGCCCGATATCAAGCAGGTCGAGGGCGGCCATGCGGCCATCTACAACACTCGCCACTACAACCGTTTTCGCGCGTTGCTGGCGCGGGTCATCGCCCTTAAATGGCTGGTGGCTGGGACGGTCATCACCTTGTTCGTGGTTTCGGTACTGGGCATGGGGTTGGTAAAGAAGCAGTTCTTCCCGACGTCCGACCGCCCCGAAGTGCTGGTCGAAGTGCAAATGCCGTACGGCACCTCCATCGAGCAGACCAACGCCACGGCGGTGAAGGTTGAGTCATGGCTGCGCGAGCAGGAAGAAGCGAAGATCGTGACCTCCTATGTAGGGCAAGGCCCACCCCGCTTCTTCCTGGCCATGGCGCCGGAGCTGCCCGATCCGTCGTTTGCCAAGATCGTGGTGCTGACGGATAGCCAGGAGGCCCGTGAGGCCCTCAAGCTGCGTATACGAGAGGCCGCCTCCGAAGGGCTGGCGCCCGAGGCCAAGGTGCGCGTCACGCAACTGGTCTTCGGCCCGTACTCGCCTTATCCTGTGGCCTATCGGGTGATGGGGCCAGACCCGATGCAACTGCGCGAAATCGCCACTCGTGTGCAGGGCGTTTTGCAAGCCAGCCCGATGATGAGAACCGTGAACAGCGACTGGGGCCCTCAGGTGCCAACGCTGCATTTCTCGCTGGATCAGGATCGCCTGCAGGCCGTAGGCCTGACCTCTAACGCAGTCGCCCAGCAGCTGCAGTTCCTGCTCAACGGCGTACCGATCACCACGGTGCGCGAAGACATTCGCTCGGTGCAGGTAGTCGGCCGGGCAGCGGGGGATATCCGTCTCGATCCGTCGAAGATCGAGGGTTTCACACTGGTTGGCTCAGCCGGTCAGCGCATTCCGCTGTCGCAGATCGGCGAGGTCGATGTGCGTATGGAAGATCCGATTCTGCGCCGTCGTGACCGCACACCGACCATCACCGTACGGGGTGATATTGCCGAAGCGCTGCAGCCGCCAGACGTCTCGGCAGCCGTATGGAAAGACCTGCAGCCGATCATCGAAACCTTGCCAACTGGCTTTCGCATCGAAATGGCCGGCTCTATCGAGGAATCGGGTAAGGCCAGCCAGGCGATTCTGCCACTGCTGCCGATCATGATCGCCCTGACGCTGCTGATCATCATCCTGCAAGTACGCTCGATCTCGGCGATGTTCATGGTGTTTTTCACCTCGCCGCTGGGTTTGATTGGCGTGGTGCCGGTGCTTCTCCTGTTCCATCAACCGTTTGGCATCAACGCACTGGTCGGGCTGATTGCACTGTCAGGGATCCTGATGCGCAACACGCTGATCCTGATCGGGCAGATCCATCACAACGAGAAAGAGGGCCTGGCCCCATTCAATGCGGTGGTCGAAGCCACCGTACAGCGCGCCCGCCCCGTGTTGCTGACGGCACTGGCAGCGATTCTCGCCTTCATTCCACTGACGCACTCGGTGTTCTGGGGAACCCTGGCTTATACCCTCATCGGCGGCACCTTTGTCGGCACCATCATGACCCTGGTGTTTCTGCCGGCGATGTACTCCATCTGGTTCAAGATCCGCCCCAGCCGCCTCGGCGATGATTCGAGCGTCACGGCGAAAGCCTGACGCAGCTCCCGGCTACGCGTTCTCCTGCGGCCAGGGAGAACGCCGACCGACAAAGAGAGGTTCCAATGAGTAACGTTCAGCAGCAGAGACGCATTGTGGTAACCGGTACTGGCATCGTCGGGCCGCTGGGCTGTGGTGTGAATGAAGTGTGGCGCCGCCTGCTGGCCGGGCGCTCGGGCATTCGCACACTGCCCGCGCACATCTCTGAAGGCACAGGCGTGGCGGTGGGAGGACAAGTGCCCACGCTCGAGGAAGACGCGCTGGCGGGCTATCAACCCGAACAGATCATCGCGCCGAAAGAACGCAAGAAGATGGACCGCTTTATCGAGTTTGCGCTGATTGCCGCTCATGAAGCGCTGGAGCAGGCAGGCTGGCACCCGAGCAGCGAAGCCGAGAAGGCACGAACCGCAACCATCATCGCGTCCGGCGTGGGCGGGTTCGGAGCCATGGCAGAGGCCGTGCGCACGACCGACTCACGCGGGCCGCGCAGGCTGTCGCCGTTCACCGCCCCCTCATTCCTGGCCAACATGGCAGCAGGGCAGGTGTCCATTCGCAATGGCTTCAAAGGTCCGCTTGGCGCGCCCGTTACCGCCTGCGCCGCGGGTGTTCAGGCGATTGGCGATGCCGCTCGCCTTATCAGAAGCGGTGAGGCCGATATCGCCATCTGCGGCGGTACGGAAGCAGCTATCGACCGCGTGACCCTGGGCTGCTTTGCGGCGGCGCGCGCGTTGTCTACCGGTTTCGCCCAGAACCCGCAGCAGGCCTCGCGCCCGTTTGATCGTGACCGTGACGGTTTCGTGATGGCCGAAGGTGCCGGGCTGCTGGTGATCGAATCACTGGAACACGCCCTCGCGCGTGGCGCCACACCGCTGGCCGAACTGGTGGGCTATGGCACCAGTGCCGATGCCTATCACCTCACCGCCGGGCCCGAGGACGGCAGCGGTGCCCTGCGCGCCATGCAACAAGCGCTGCGACAGGCGGGCCTGAGCCCATGTGATGTGCAGCACATCAACGCCCACGCTACCTCTACCCAGGTTGGCGACAAGGGCGAGCTGACAGCTATTCAGGCGCTGTTTGGCGCCGACGCAGGCGTGGCGATCAGCTCGACCAAATCCGCCACCGGTCACTTGCTTGGCGCTGCCGGCGGCATTGAAGCGATCTTCACGGTGCTGGCGCTGCGCGATCAGATCGTGCCGCCGACACTGAACCTGAACAACCCCGACGAGGCAGCGGCGGGTCTCGATCTGGTTGCGTTCAGCGCGCGTAAAATGTCGATCACCCATGCGCTCTCCAATGGTTTCGGTTTTGGCGGCGTGAATGCCAGTGTGTTGTTCCGCCGCTGGGAGGCAACGCCGTGAGCAGGCAGCACCAGGCCGCGAGCGACAGCGTGATGCCTACAGAGACCTGCACGCCGCTGACCGGCAAAATCGTGGCTTTACTGGCTGCGCTTTCGGCGATCAGCATTTTGTCCACCAACATCATCCTTCCTGCGTTTCCGGACATTGGCCAGCAGCTAGGCGTATCGTCCCGTGAGCTGGGCCTGACGCTTTCCAGCTTCTTCATCACCTTTGCGCTCGCGCAATTGGTGGTTGGGCCGCTGGCGGATCATTTCGGCCGCATGCGGCTCGTGCTCGGCGGTCTCTGGCTTTTCGTAGCAGGCACATTGGTCGCAGGCTTTGCCGGCTCACTGGATATGCTGATCGCCGGGCGAGTCATCCAGGCGCTGGGCGCTTGCGCTGCCGCCGTGCTGGCCCGCGCCATTGCACGCGACCTGTTCGAAGGCCAAACCCTGGCGCGAGCATTGTCGCTGACCATGATCGCCACCGCGACAGCCCCCGGTTTCTCACCGCTGCTCGGCAGCCTGCTGACAACAACGCTGGGGTGGCGAGCGATTTTCGTGATGGTTGGCGTTGCTGCTGTTGTCATCGCGTTTTTCTATGCACGTGGACTTGGCGAAACGCTGCCGCCTGAGCGTCGTACCCCACAATCGGTACCGCAGGTAGTGGTCGCCTACTGGCGGCTGATCGCTGACGAACGCTTTATCCTTCCGGGTACTGCAGTGAGCTTGCTTATGAGTGGGCTGTTCGCATCCTTCGCAGCCGCACCCGCGATCCTGATGAGCGGTATGGGTTTGTCATCCTTGCAGGCAGGGTTGTACTTCGCTGTCACAGTCTTCGTGGTATTCGCTGCCGGCATGGCCGCGCCGCCCCTGGCACGCCGTTTTGGCAGCCGCACGGTCGCTACCTTGGGTCTGACCACCGCAATGCTAGCCGGCTGCCTTCTGCTGGTCGGGCCGAGCTATCCAGGCCTTGGTTGGTACTCGCTGTCGATGGCGAGTTTTCTCTGGGGTATGGGCCTGGCCAACCCTCTGGGTACGGCCATCACCATGGGACCATTCGGCAAGCAGGCGGGGCTTGCGTCGGCATTGTTTGGCTTTATGACCATGGGTGCTGCAGCGATCACAACTTGGCTGGTATCGATTCTGCAGTACCCGCCTGTGTCGAGCTTAGGCGTTATTCAGACGTCGGTTTGCTTAGTGGCGCTGTTATTGTTCTTTTCGGGTAACCACATCGAAAGACAGACTACGGGACCCTGAGTCTCAATAAAAAAATCCAGTTGCGTGCTGCAGACTGCTTTGGGTCGTTAGCTGTCGGTCCCGACGGGCGAAACCAGTTTTTTACCCATTCAGTGCATCCAGTCCGGCCGTTGGCGGGTATTGCTTATGGGCGGCCTGTGACTGCCCAGCCAAATGACCTGTCAGGAGCACTACCCATGAGCCTCAAACCCTCCGTCTGCCTGCTCGCCTGCTGCCTCGCCCTGGTGCTGCAACCCGCTCACGCCCAAACCGCGCTGCCAGATGCGGTCAAGGTCCCCGATGGTCATCGCGTCTTGCTCGAGACCGTCGGCGTCGGCGAGATCACCTACGAGTGCCGCGACAAGGCCAACACCCCCGGCCAGACCGAATGGACATTCGTAGGCCCCAAGGCCGCGCTCAATGACCGTGCCGGCAGACAGGTGGGCGACTACTTCGGCCCACCCGCCACATGGCAGGCCAAGGACGGATCAAAAGTCACCGGCACCCAGGTGGCGGTGGCACCTGCAGACAAGGGCGCTATACCTTATCAACTGGTCAAGGCCAACCTGGCCGAAGGCAAAGGCGCCATGCAGAGCGTCAGCTACATCCAGCGCCTGGCCACCCGCGGCGGCGTGGCGCCGGCAAGCGCCTGTACGGCGCAGAACAAAGGTGCTAGGCAGGTCGTCAAGTACCAGGCCGACTATGTGTTCTGGACAGCCAAGTAAGACGCACTTGAGCAGACGCCTTGCAATCGTTCATCTATGCTCGTTGGCAAGCCCCCGGCTGGATGGCCGGGGTACCTTGCATGACACAAGGAAGCTGCACACGTTGAACTCGCCTGTCGCCCCCTTCGACTTCCACCGCTGCCTGGAGGCCTGCGCACAGGGTGACCGGCGTGCCCTGCAGGCGCTTTACGACCACGAAGGCGCGCGCCTGCTGGGCGTTGCCCGGCGCATCGCGCGTGACGACGCCAGCGCAGAAGACATCGTCCACGATGCCTTTATCCGTATCTGGACCCGCTCCGCCAGCTTCGACCCCGCACGCGGCTCTGCGCGCGGCTGGATCTACAGCATCACCCGACACCTGGCACTGAATTCGATCCGCGATTCACGCCGTGAAACCGTGCTGGACGAAGCCAATATGGATACGACGCCCACATTGCAGGGGGGATTCGATGACATTGACCTCTGGTCAGGGTCGGCGAAGATCTACCGTTGCCTTGAAAAACTGCAGCCTGCAGCACAGCGTTGCATCCTGCACGCCTATGTGGACGGCTGCAGCCACGCCGAAATCGCCGGGCTGCTGGGGGCGCCATTGGGCACCGTCAAAGCCTGGATCAAGCGCAGCCTCAAGGCATTGCGGGAGTGCTTAGAATGAAGCCGGATACTGCCGAGGAACTGGACAGCCTCGCCGGCGAGTTCGTGCTGGGAACCCTGTCGCCACAGCAACACGCCACAGTGACCGAGCGCCTGGTCAGCGACTCGGCTTTGCGCGCCGCAGTGAATGCCTGGGAAGCACGTTTGCTGGAGCTGACCGCGCTGGCTGCGCCGCAACCACCAAGCGCCCGCCTGTGGGGCCGCATCCAGCGCAGCCTGAATGAACTGGCCGCACCTGCCGCACAACAGCGAGTTAAATGGTGGCGACGCCTCGGCCTGTGGCAAGGGCTGAGTGCTGCGGGGCTGGCTGCAAGCGCGGTCCTGGCGTTTACATTGCTTACTGCGCCCCCGCCGACCACCCAATTTGTGGTGGTATTGGTGGCGCCGAACAGCCAAACCGCCGGCTGGGTGGTGCAGACCAGCGATAGCCGCATGATAGAGCTGATCCCGCTTGGCCAGGATGCTGTCCCCGAAGGCATGGCCCTTCAGTTCTGGACCAAGGGCGAACAGTGGCAAGCACCGGTTTCACTGGGCCTGGTCAAACCCGGGGAGCCCTATCGTGTTCCGCTACAGAGCCTGCCACCGCTAGAGGCCAACCAATTGTTCGAACTGACACTGGAGAAATCTGGCGGTTCGCCTACCGGGCTGCCTACGGGCCCGGTGAAGTTCATTGGCCGCGCGGTAAAAGTGATCTGACCAAAAAGGTCTGCAACCACTGACCGCTATGGGTCGAAAGCGGTCATTCGTGTAATACGACCCTATCCGGAGGCAACCTGCTCTGATTCTGGCCACCCCATAGAAGTACACGTCGCCCCGCTTCTCGCCTCACCACCTCCGGCAATTCCACGATTGAATCCAAGGCCTGAGCAATTAGCCGGCCACCTGCCTTTGAGCATGTGAAGCGTCGCATGCCGTGCTGACAGTGTTCGCCCAGAGCATGATGGGAACCGTTGAACCCGCCTAACCTGCCTCCCTTTCAAAGGCGTAATCCTTGAAAACTAACCACCCGATTCCATGGGAGCGCTGTACATGCCTATCGACTTCAGACCCGCTCAAGCCTCAGACGCACAAGATATTGCACGCTTCTTTCAACTGACATCGGAGGGCATGGCCGATTACATATGGAGCAAGCTTGCCGCACCAGGACAAGCATTGCTGAGTGTCGGTACGTCTCGCTATGCCAGGGAACAGGGCGACTTTTCCTATAAGAACTGCCTGATGGCCATTTTCGAAGGGCGCGTCATCGGCATGATGCATAGCTATGCCTTGCGCGAGACCCCTGACAGGCCTGTCGAGACAGACCCGGTTCTCGCGCCTTATGCCGACATGGAAATACCCGACACCTTATACATATCCAGCCTGGCCCTGGATGAGGGCTGGCGCAGCCAAGGGCTGGGTGTCCAGTTTCTTCGCCATGCTCAGCAACGCGCTGAGGACTCTGGCCTGGATGGGCTATGCCTGATCGATTATGCAGAAAACCACGGTGCACGCCGCTTCTACGAACGTCACGGTTTTCACATTGTTAAAACCTGCCAGATCGTTCCGCACCCGATGCTGAGCGTAACCGGTGAAGCCTATTTGATGTATCGCCCTACCCACAACGTGCTTGAGAAAAGACCATGAACAAGAAACTGACCGTGTTCCGCGAACTGGATATCCATCCGGTGCGCGACCTTCCTTTTTTTGAAGAGGTCGTGGAAGGCACCCCGCATACGCTGACGTCCAAGTATTATCACGATGAACAGCACGGTCGCATTTCCGGAGAATGGGAAGCCAGCACCGGAGCGTGGCGCATCGACTACAAAGTTTGGGAGTTCTGCCATGTGCTGAGTGGACGCTGCGTCATCGAGCTTGAGGGCTGCGCCCCCATCACACTGGCCGCTGGCGACACGTTCATTATCGAACCGGGCGCCAAGGGCAAATGGACCGTACTGGAAAACATGAAAAAGAACTTCGTGATCCTCTTGCCCGGGAACTAGCACCGGGTGGCGTTCATCGAGCGCAGCGCAAAGCCAGTTTGCATGCTTGCCTGCTGGCGGCGCTCGAATGTTCTTCGGCAGGCCACAACAGCTCTGTACCTCATGGCTGCGCAGTCGCGCGTATAAATAAGGCGTCAGTTGGCGCAAGCCACAATATCTGGCGCAGTGCCGGGAAATACTGGGGCTTATCGAACATGCCGACACCCGCCTGACGGACTCCGTAAAACGGCCACAGGGGCGAGAGCGTGGTTTCGCAGCATCTGCGAGAAGGGCGGTTGGTCGAAGTGCTTGCTGACTGGCAGCCCGCCTCGGTGCCTGTGCACCTGCTATACCCGCATCAGCGCTTTCTTTCGCCAGCCGTGAGCGCATTCGCTGACTGGATCGCCGGGCTCGTTTGCGACAGCGATTCAGCCAGCATGCCAACCAATGTGCCGGCAACGGAGAGTGCGGCTGTGAATTACACTGCCACAGGTTCCTTTTCCTGATGCTTCGACGTAGCCTCTAAAAACTGCGATTACACGCAAACCGTAGAAATGGCTATCGCCTTTCATCCTCCCAAAGCGGCATTTAATCCCTCGCTTGCCAGTAGAAAAAACACTATGAACGGACATACCTTGTTGCCTCCCCTTAACGCGCTCAGGGTATTCGAGGTGGTGGCCCGTCATCTGAATTTTCGGCTGGCTGCCGACGAGCTAGGTGTCACTCAGGCCGCTGTGGCACAACAGATACGAGGGCTTGAGACGAGCCTGGAGTTGAAGTTGTTTGAGCGGTTGCCGAGAGGGCTGCGCTTAACGGAACCCGGGAAGGGCTACAGCTTGGCAGTTCGTGAGGCATTCGCCTTGATCACTACGGCCACGCAGGCCCTCAAACCAGTGGGGTTGGAGCTGACGGTCAGCGTCACGCCTACTTTTGCGGCGAAGTGGCTAATCCCTCGGCTGTCCTCGTTCTCAGTTGCGCACCCTCAGGTCGATCTGCAAGTACTTGCCACTGACCGCATTACGCAATTTCGGCCTGGTGGAGCTGACATCGCTGTCCGCTACGGACGTGCACCTTTCGAGAATATGCTCAATGCCGAGCTTTTTCTGTCTGAACGTATAGTTGCGGTGGCTAGCCCGGTATTGCTTGAACAACTGGGTCGGCCAGAGAGCGTGGAAAAACTGCAGGAATACACCCTGCTGCATGACGCTCACAGTTTCTGGCCAGAGTTCATAGATCAGGCCTTCCAGAGCCCCATCCGCCAGCCCTCTAAAAATGTGCGGTTCAACCAGACAGTACTTGCGATCGAGGCTGCAGCAGCAGGACAAGGACTGGCATTGGCCAGCTACCACTTCGTCAAAGCAGACCTAGAGGCAGGAAGGTTAGCGCTGGCAATGGCGCATCAAATGAGCTTGGACAAAGCCTATTATCTGGTCTGGCCGCGAAACGCTCACCAGCCGGCGGCCCTGGAAACCGTCCGAACGTGGCTACTTGAACAGGCGAGACTATAGATTATCTACTGTCAGGAAGAAGGGTTGTTGTCTCTCTGAGAAGCGCTGAGCGGTGCTAGTCTCATTTCACAAACAGCCCGTCCACGCCTCACTTAGGAGGATGTATGTCAGTAGAAAAAGTAGCAATAGTCACTGCCGGTGGCAGCGGCATGGGAGCGGCGGCGGCACGTAGATTGGCTGCCGACGGCTTCAAGGTCGGTATTCTCTCTTCGTCTGGCAAAGGTGAGGCCCTGGCGCAAGAGCTAGGCGGTATTGGTGTAACCGGCAGTAACCAGTCAAATGAAGACCTGCAGCGCCTAGTCGACGCAGTCATTCAGAAATGGGGCCGTATCGACGTGTTGGTTAACAGCGCCGGCCATGGTCCGCGGGCACCGATTCTTGAGATCAGCGACGAAGACTGGCACCAGGGTATGGAGACCTACCTGCTCAACGTCATTCGCCCGGCGCGGCTGGTGACCCCGTACATGCAGCGCCAGAAAGGTGGTGCAATCATCAACATTTCTACTGCATGGGCATTCGAGCCAAGCGAACTCTTCCCTACCTCGGCAGTGTTCCGTGCCGGTTTGGCGTCGTTCAGCAAAATCTATGCGGACAAGTACGCCGCTGACAACATTCGCATTAATAACGTGCTGCCGGGTTGGATCGACAGCCTCCCTGCTACCGAACAGCGTCGAGAAGGTGTGCCGCTTAAGCGCTATGGCACCAGTGAGGAGATTGCCGCCACTGTCGCCTTCCTGGCGAGCGAAGGGGCAGCCTACATTACCGGCCAGAACATCAAGGTCGATGGCGGCGTTACACGCAGCGTCTGAGTGCCTCCGGGCCGCACGCAGTACGCGGCCCTTTTTCATTTTGGGCGATTGCCATGCGGTTCAAGACACACGCGCTACTAACGTAATCAGCAGCCCGAAATAGTTCACTAAGTGGAAGGGGCGGATGCTTTGCCGCCCAAGCGAATCAGCTCATTGGAGAAGCACAGGCCGACGATGATCAGTGCCGCTCCCGCGTATAGGCTTTGAGGCGGGACTTCGTTAAGCGCTACGAATGCCAGCAGCGCGGCGAACAGTGGCTCCGTGAGCTCCAGTGCCTGTACCTGGGATGGCTTCAGGTACTCGATGGCCTTGGTGGTGCAGAAGAAGCCGAGGATGGTCGGCAGCGTGGCCAGCGCCAGCAGCGCCGCGATCGCCAGCGGCGACAACTCGCCGATCGCGAAACCATCGGCGGCAGCCGGCATCAGCAGATACAGGCTGCCAAAGAACAACAATTGACGGGTGAAGTGCAGCCCTCCCGATACTCCCATACGTTTCATGGCAACCGAAAAAGCCCCATAGCCGGAGCCGGCAATGGAGGCCAGCGCAGCACCTTGCAGGCTAAAGCCCTGCTGCAGGTCGCCACCGAAGATCACCGAAATCCCAGCGATAGCCAGTGCGGCGCCTAGGGTAGCGTTCGCTGTGATCGCATCCTTGAGGAAAATGCGCCCCAGGATGATCGACGAAATTGAGGCACTGGCCATCAGCACCACTACCACACCTGCCGCAGCGTAGTGTTTATAGGCGGACGTTTCGAAATGGAACAGCACAAAGATGCCAAGGAATGCACAGATAGCCGCCTGAGCCCATTGGGTCGACACCGCAGGGCGCTTGAGGAAAAACAGTAAGATCGAAAGAAGCATGCACCCCAGCACGGTCTTGATCACAGCGACACTGCTGGCGGTGAAGCCATTATTCATGAGTACTTTGCTGAGTACACCGATCGTTGCGTTCAGTGCTGCAGCGGAAAGTGCAAATATGACGCCTTTACCGAAAGTTGATTGCATTGCTGGCGATCCCTGTCGCTGAGTTGTCGTTCGATAGAGCTCCGCCAGTATCGACGGCATAATTGTTGAGGAGGGGAAGTCAGGTACCTAGCCTTTGGCGATGCAATAGGAATTGACGAACGCTGCCGTGTGCTGCAAAGACTGACGGATATCGGGTTTGGCTATTTCGTGCCGTTTTGCAAATTGCTCGACCGCCGTTGTATCAAAACGTGTGGTCTGGATAAAGTCCAAGGCTTCGGGTTTTGTGTGCAAGAACGACGCGACGGGGGGAATAGCCAGTAGCAGCTTCAGCAATCGGAGGGGAATGTGATGCTTGGGAGACGTTAAGCCCAACGGTTGTGCAACCTGCATCAGGAGTTCTCGCAAGTTTGGGGTTTGGTCATCAAGTGCCAGCAATTCCTGGCCTACCATGGCAGGGTCAAACGCACAAACTGCTACCAGCTCCGCCAGATAATCGACGGTCACCAGTGGCAGCCAGTGCTTGGCGGTACCGGGTACAGCAGTGAGCTTTCCCTGCACAAGGTTGCGTATCAGCGCCACCAGTGGCTGCCCCTCAAGAATATGCCCCGTGCGGCTGTGGCCACAGACCGTCGCAGGGTGGACAACGGTAATCTCCCCACCTTTTGCAGACATGAGCGCCAGGGTTGCAAAATGCGCCTCCAGCTTGCTGCCCTCGTAACCACCCACACGTCGATAGACGGCAGACCAATTGGCCAACTCTGGACGACGAGGATCAATCCCGATGCGTTGCAGATGTTCCTGATTTTTCAGCATGTAGCCGCCGATCATAACTAAACGGCTTTTTTGCTCTGCCGCCAGAAGCGCCACGCGCTTTGCCCCTTCCACATTTACCGCACGAGAATGCTCCACTGACAGCCCCCATGCGAAGTGTGCGCCTAGATGGAATATGACACTGGCGTGCCTTAGCACTTCACGGTCAGCAGGACTCAGCCCGAGGTTGTCCCGTTCCAAATCGCCCGCTACGGCAAACACCCGGCTGGCACACCCTCCCAAATTAGCGACTTGCTCGCGAAGTGCAGCCAATTGCTCTGGGCGACGCATCAACACCCTGATGGTGTGACCTTTTGCACTCAGGTTCGCCACCAAATGCTGGCCAACAAAGCCAGTCCCGCCTGTGACAAAGCACTCCACGCTCATTTCCCTGTTCCTTGTTCGAGGTGAGAAACAAAGCGTAAACTATCGACCCAACTCTAAGGTCAAGCGGTATTGTCATGAAAATCGGCGAACTCGAGGCGCGCAGCGGCGCCAGCCGCCATACGCTGCGTTACTACGAGCAACTTGGCCTGATCTCACCGCTGCGGCAAACCAACAACTATCGCGTTTACACCGAGCAAACGCTGCACGATCTGGACTTTATCCAGCGTGCGCAAAGCATGGGGTTTTCCCTTGGGGAAATTGGCGAGATTCTGGATGCGCAGCGGAACCAGCTGATTGACTGTGCTGACGGCGCCAGGCTCATTGAAAAAAAGATGGCAGAGATCAAGCAGAAGATCGCCAACCTACAAAGCATTTATCGGTACCTGGATGAAGAGCGTGCAAACCTTGAGGCCAGTGCTGCCAAGCAACTTGAGCTTCAGCAACTGAACAACGCCGCAAACTGAACTGTCAGCCCGGGAAACGGAAACTGCAGCCCACGTCGCTCGTTAAAGTCCGCTATGGGTCGATTGCAGCCGTTCGCCAGTGACCGCTATCGACCCATAGCTGACATTGAATGCACAGGCTGAGTCGGGAGTTCGTTGGCTTTTCCATATCAAACCCGACAGCAAGCACTGTCATGCCAGCTATAAGGCTATCTCGCTGGCTGGGGCTCATTGCTTTCGTACAACCAGCGGATGCGTCAATGCAAACAAGAGAAGCTGGTTGGGAGCCACACTGAGCGTGCAAGATTACAGTGCTAACGCGAGAAGAGCGGATCATCTTCTGGGCATCTTTCAACACAGGAGTGGCGATGAGAGAACACAATTATGCTGTCACCATCAATTGGATAGGCAACACCGGTGAGGGTACTGCCAGCTATACCGCTTACCAGAGAGACTTCACTGTCGAGTCGCCAGGGAAAGCGCCTATCCCTGGTTCCGCCGACCCTGCTTTTCGTGGTAATCCCGAATGCTGGAACCCTGAAGACATGTTGCTGGCATCGATCTCGGCCTGCCACAAGCTCTGGTATCTTCATCTGTGCGCCGTTAACAATGTGTGCGTGCTGGAATACGTTGACCACCCGGTGGGCCGTATGATCGAAGGCGATGGCCAGCGCAAGGGCCACTTCAAGGAAGCAGAGCTAAGACCTCACATCATCATTAGTAGTCAATCAGATAGAGATCTTGCAATGCGCTTGCATGACGATGCTCACCATGAGTGTTTCATTGCAAACTCGGTCAACTTCCCTATCAAATGTAGGGCTGTTATCAACCATCGAAACTAATCCCTCAAAGGCTCTAGCCTGGGTATCGGCCCGGACTGTCTACATGGGGTCGATAGCAGTCCGTCGTGACCGGCCGCTTTCGACCCATAGCGGACACTTAATCCGGTGTAGATCCAGTTCATTCTCATTTGAACGGCCTAGCCAGGCGCGCTGAACAAAAGGTCGCCCGAGGGCGACCTTTTGTTCAGCAGCAGGTGACTAGGTTAATCCTTGGTGACTGCATCCTTTACTTCACCGACTACCTGCTGCGCTTCGCCCTTTTTCTCCTGCAATTTACCTTTCAACTCCAGTTCCGTGTTCCCGGTGGCCTTGCCTACGGCTTGCTTGACCTTGCCGACAGCTTCGTTAGCCATGCCTTTTACTTTGTCCGAAGTGCTGCTCATGGTTTTCTCCTTCGACAATCATCAGTGAAACGTGGGTTGATGAGACATGCGTGCATCGATTGAACTGCGTGTCACTCAGCGATGACAGGGATCTTGCGTGAAGACAACGCGAAGCGGCCCACTGCAAAGCTCAAGGCGGCTCCGATCAGCAGCGTTACCAAGGTGCCCCAGGCTGCTTTCGAAACATTGCTGGCGGCAACCTGAGCCGCTTCGCGTGCCTGCTGTTCTGCCTGTTCCTTCAGAGCCTTCACCTGCTCGGCTGCTTGTTGATAAGCACGGGCGTAGTTATCGACCACTTGCTCGGCCTCCTGCTGGCTCTTGCCGGTACGCGCAGCAACGATGTTGACCAAGGCTTCCTTGTCTGCCGCGCTCAGGGCAGGCTCACCCGCCTTGCGTACCCGCTCGAACCACTGCTTGAGCTGGTCGATCGCCAGGGTCGGGTTTTCGGCCGCGACCTGGCCTGCAGACTCACCTTGAGCCTGAACCTGATCGGCCTTGTGCTCCAAGGTTGAGGGATTCAGCTCAGCCTTGCCTGACTGCTCCAGCGTTTTGTTCAACTCAGCTTCCAGGCTGTCCCAGTCGAGCGAGATACCCTGCTTGTTCAGTTGCTCCTTGATGCCTTGGCCTACACCTGGCGCGGCTGCAGCGACGCCGTCGGCGGCGAGCGAGAGGCCTTTGCCGGCAATGTTGCCAGCGGTGCCAACCACGCTACCGGCTAACGAGGCCAGCAGCCAGGTAGCCATCAGCGTGGTCACTGTCCAACTCAACAGACCATGCAGGCCCCCCCGGGTAGGTGCGGTACGGCCGGCCACCCAGGCACCGGCAGCCACCGAGAGCAGCGTGCTGATGAATAACCACGCCCCCGCGCCCGTACCAAAGCCGCGCAAGGGGTTGCCTTCAGCCATCGGATCCAAGGCGCCGGCGCCGATGGCCGTTCCCAGCACACTGAGTATCAGGTAGCTGGCCAAGGCGATGGCGCCGCCTGCGAACACGGCGCTCCAGGATACCCGCAGCGTGCTGACAGCATTGGCTGGGGCGGTCACATACGATTCAGTCATCTATGCATCCTCGTGAGTTGAGACTGGCAGCACCAGCAACTGATACCTCTGGTGCAACGTCAGGGCCAGTTTGCAGGTCACATGCAAGGCTGTATTGGCGCATCTGCACCTGATCGATTAGTGCATCCGCACCACCCTTGGCCTGAATGCAGCGATTAAGCTCCAGGTATAACTTACATGCATGCGCGATGGAGAACCGCCATGAGCGACGCCGTGCTCGCCCGAGAGACCAACCGCCGCCAACTTCAGCAGATCATCGCCGGATTGTCCGATGGTGTGATCCTGCTGGAAGTCGACCAATCGATCATCTGGGGCGAACGAAGCGGCCCTGCGCATGCATGACGTCGACAGCCTGGAGCTACTGGGTAGCAACGCTGAGGCTTATCGCGAGCGCTTCGCCCTGCGCTACCGCAACAACCACCCGCTTGAAGCCGAGCAGTACCCTATTGCTCGTGTGGCTGCTGGGGAAGTGTTCAGCGACGTGGTGATTGAGGTTACGCCCGTTGGCGATGAGGAGGCGCGCAGCCGGGTACACCGGGTGCGCAGCATGGTGCTGACGGACAGCAAGGGCGATGCTGAATCGCTGGTGCTGATCATCGCCGATGCCACTGAATGGGCCAGCGCCGAACAGCGTTTCGAAAAAACCTTCAACGCCAACCCGGCCCCTGCAGTCATCTGCCGGCTTAGCGATCTTCGCTTTATCAAAGTCAATCAAGGTTTTCTCGAGATGACCGGCCATGTCCGGGAGAACGTCATCGGCAGGACTGTCTATGAGGTGGATGTGCTGGAAAACGCCGAGCGCAAGGAGCTGGCGATCGAGCGACTCATCGAGGGTGCGACCATCCCGCAGATGCAGGCCGAATTGCGCTTGCCGGATGGCGGCACAAAGCTGGTCATCGTGGCCGGGCAACCTCTGGACATGCATGAGGAAGATTGCATGTTGTTCTCTTTCACCGACCTTGAGCCCAGGCGCAAGGCGGAAAATGCCCTGCGTCAGAGCGAGGAACGCTTTGCCAAGGCGTTTCGCCTTAGCCCAGTGCCTACCCTGTTGTGTAGCGCCGACAGGCAGCAGCTTATTGATGCCAACGAGGCCTTTCTCGACACGCTGGGTTACACCGCTCAGGAACTGATCGGCAAAACGGTGGCTGAAATAGATTTCATGGACGATCGGCGCGTCATGTCGCAGGTATGCGACGTGCTGGAAAAGACAGGCCGTATCGAAGCGCTAGACCTCAAACTGCGCAAAAAAAACGACGAACGACTCGACTGTGTCCTGCAGGCCGACAGCGTTAGCCTGCAAGACTCGCCCTGCTACCTGCTCGTACTGATGGATATCACCGAGCGCAAGCGTTCAGAGCTGGAGTTGGTCGAGGCGATCGAGACGGTCATGCAGGATGCGTCGTGGTTCAGCCAAACCCTGATAGAGAAATTGGCCAACGCGAAACGAATGAATACCGGTCGTTTGCCGGATGCATCGTTTACCGACCTTACGCGCCGAGAGCGTGACGTGTTGGCGCTCATCTGCGAAGGCCTTGCCGACAAAGAAATCGCAGCGCGGCTGAACCTGGCGCTCAACACCATACGCAACCATGTATCCACCGTTTATTCCAAACTCGACGTCCACAGTCGTAGTGAGGCGATAGTCTGGGCTCGGGAGCGAAGGTTGTTTGCAGGGTAACCATCGTGGTCTGGCGCCCAACAGCCGCAGGAGCTTGGCTTAACCTCATGGAGGAACTCAACATCTAGTCCGCGTTCATCCACTCCAAGGTGCCAGGAAACCTCGCTACGAAGCGCGTGCCGGACGCAGACGTAGAGGTGACTGATAGCGTCCCGTTGTGACCCGTCACAATCTGAGAGGCGATATACAAACCAAGCCCCAGGCCCTCTCCGCGACCACCACCAGCTGACCTCTTGAACGGCTGGAGCAGTAGCGGTAATGAAATGTCGGGGATTTCTGGGCCATGGTTCATCACTGACAGGACTATATGATTTTCTTGCATGCTTGCGATGACTTCTATCGGCTGATCACGCGCACCGTGAGCAACTGCATTGCCCAACAGGTTTGAGAGCAACTGCCCCATTCTCCCGGCATCACAGAAGACCCCAGGTGAAATCATCACCTGTTGATGGATTTTGACGGTGGGATGACTCGTCATGATTTCATTGATGACGGCAATAAAGACGTCACCCAGGTTGTCCACCAACGTCCGCTTGACCGGAATACCTCCCCCCAACTTTCCTCGGGAGAAATCCAGGACACTTCAATCAAGTTATTCATCCGCTGCGAGCTTTGTCGTATAGCCGTGGCCAGTTTCTGCTCGCGACCGGCGGGAAGCTTAGCCTCCAACAGATCGGCGCTCATTCTGATAGCGCTCAGTGGCGAGCGGAGGTCATGTCCCAGTACGGCAATGAATTGCTCGCGGACGATGCCCGTCTCAGCTGCATCGGCCAGTTCGATGGCTTTGGTCTCTAGCTCCGCCACAACGTCTAGTTGAACGGCTATTAACTGGGCAAAGAGCGTTAGCGTTTTGCACACCGCATCTTCATCAAAATGGGCCGGAACCTCATCGATAGCACAGAGCGTTCCGAGGAAATCTCCGTTTGTCCGGGTGATCGGAATGGAGACGTAGCTTTCCAGGCCGTAGGTCTGAGGGGTGTGGGGGGTGGAGTACACCGGATGGTCACTGGCATATTTGAATAGAACGGGTTGGCGATGCTGACGAATTTCATGGCAAATCGTCGTTTCCAGCACTAACTCGCCGCCAGGTAGCAGCCCAAAATCAATGGAGTCGTCGACGGCGCAAGCCACCCATTTCGTCTCGGTAACACGCGCAATCGCCGCAAAGCGCATGCCGGTAATATGCTTCACCATATTGAGAATAAGCGGCACAGCCTCGATCTTGGCAATCGTACTGATATCGAGTGAAAGGTCAGACGGATAAGAGGCGCCCGGTTTTAACAATGAATCTGGGAGCTAGGTAGGTGAACGCCAGCTTTGACCATTTCGCTCGCCATCGACCCACCACAGCTTCGGGTCGATTGCGTTGTTCCGCCAAACCCCGATTCGTGGCATCGCCGTGGCGCCACGTTCGTCTTTTGATCGCATTAATGCATTCTTGGATAAACACCAGATCCGTCACGTTATCGATCAGACCTACTCGTTCAACGACGTACTCAAGGCGTTCGAACATCTGGCACGAGATGCATCGGGCAAAGTAGTCATCAACGTCTTCTGACGCGTTGGAACTCACTTCGGATGTCACGGATCCGGGTCTGATAGACGCGGCATGACCGGATCCTTTGCTTGCCGAAGTTTTCCTCCGCAGAGGGCAGATTCAGGTCGTTAGCGGTGGCTGTAAACGACCCATAGCGGCCATTTGCGGAGGAAGGCTTTCGGTCGGAAGGAGACTGCCAAGCCCAGCCTTAGTCGAGTAAGACAGGATCTGGCCCCAAGCGGAGGTCTTTGTCGAGGGCAGCAATGGCCAGAATCTCATCGGCAGACAATTCGGATTGATCATGGGATTACTTTGGCTGCGATGTGGTTCTTGTCGCTCTCCACCATCACGGAAATGGCCATCGCAACGATGCCCAGGAGCGCAAGCAGGGCACCTACCCACCCTGTTGATGACCAGCTTAGCCCCATAGCGATAGAGATCCCTCCGAGGCTCGCCCCCACCGCGTTCGAGATATTGAAGGCGCTGTGATTGAGGGCGGCAGCAAGTGTCTGTGCGTCTCCGGCGACATTCATCAAACGCACCTGTAGAGCGGGTACCAGAGCGAAGCCGCAGCCGACCAGGAACAGGATCGCGAGCGTCCCGACTTTCGACGGAGCGAACAAAGAGAACAAAGCTAGGAAAACCACGTTCCAGAGCATGATGGCGAAGATGGCTCGGATCAGCCCGCGGTCCGCTAACCAGCCGCCGATCAGGTTGCCGGCGATCATGCCAACACCCCAGAAGGCCAACACCATTGGTACTTGGCTGATCGAGAAGCCTGTCACCTCTGTGAGCGTTGGAGTGATGTAGCTATACACCGCGAACATGCCGCCGAAGCCGATCGAGGCAGTTGCTAGCGTCAGCCATATCAATGGCCGCTTGAGTCCGCTCAGCTCGGCCTTAGGGCTGGCGTTTGGATCACGAGGTACCGACGGAACGTACAGCCAGAACAAGAACACTGTGGCGATACCGGCTACAGCGAGAGATCCAAACGCTGCTCTCCAGCCGAAGGTCTGGCCTATCCAGGTCGCCGCGGGCACACCGATCACGTTGGCAGCCGCCAGACCGGCCATTACATATCCCGCCGCTTGTGCCTTTCGCCCGTCGCCCACCATGGCAGCGGCCACCAGGCAGGCAACCCCGTAGTAAGCACCATGAGGTAAGCCAGCCAGAAACCGGGCCCCCAGCAGACTGAAGTGATCCCATGCCACGGCACTGGCGGCGTAGCCAATGGCAAACAATGCGATGAGGGCGATCAGAAGCGCTTTCCGAGACGAGCGTGCGGCCAGGATCGCGATCAGCGGAGCGCCGACCACCACACCCAGCGCATACGCGCTGATGTAGCTGCCTGCCGTTGGTATAGACACTCCGGTGCTTTCGGCGAGATCAGGCAAGAGACTCATCGAAGCGAACTCACCGGTACCGATGAAAAGGCCTCCAAGCCCGAGGGCAACGATTGCGGTTGCTACGCCATGCGGAGCGTGAATTTCTGAGCTGCCAGAGGGGCTCGGTGAAGCGCTGGATATTGTGTTCATCGAAAGTTCTCGGAAAAAAGATGCCCACACCTGCAAAGGGTGGGCAGTGGAAAGGAGCAGTAAAAAGGTGTTGCGCTTCAGTTCACTACGCTTGGACTTGGCGCGGTGGGGCTACATCAGAGATGTACGCGTTGAACTGATCGCGATATTCGGGATGCCATCGAGATAAAGCGGGGCGGTTGTGGATAAGGTCGTCTGCGGCCCACTGCATGCGTCGCTGATCCAGCTCGTGACTGACTTCGTTGTCCTCGCAGAAGATGTAGAAATCGCTACGAATCAATCCCTCCAGCAGGCGAGCGACAACCTGATCGGCCGACCATGGAGCGCTGGGCTTTGCGGAGTCGGCAGCCATGCCTGGAAAGTTCATCGGTGTGAACGTGTAGCCGGGAATCAGTAGATGGGCAGATACACGGCCATGGGTACGCTCGCGGAGCTCGTGCTCAAGGTGCTCGGTCAGCACTTTCACGGCGATCTTCGAGACGGAGTAGGCGGTATTTCCTGGAGGAGTAGTTATTCCCTCCTTTGAGCCAACATTCACTATTGCAGCTGGATAGTCTTGAGCGAGCAGATGTTCGACGAACAACTGCTGAACTGCCAATACGGCCCAGAAGTTGATCTCCATCGTCTTGCGCCACTGATCTTGGTCGTTCCACGGGCCTGCCCCTTTCGAGATGGCAGCGTTGTTGACCACTAAAGAAACCTCGCCGAGCTCATGGGCTACGGTAAGCAGCTCCTGCAATGCAGTAGGAGAGGTCACATCTCCGGTCACAGTAGCTATCTGAGGACTATGGTCTTTGTTGTAGAGCGACCGTACTGCAACATCGAGCGCGGCTTCGTCCTTGTCGAACAAAACGACCTTCATCCCCAGTTGGGATAGGCGACTAGCGATTGCATAGCCGATCCCGACTGCAGCGCCGGTGATGACCGCAACTCTGTTTTGGCGAATAGCTGGATGATCCATGGGTAATCTCCTGAATTGGGATTAGGTGGACGAGTCCACGCGAAGAACGATTTCGGTGATCTCTGCTGGCACGCCAAGACGAATGGGGAATCCATTCCAGAGTCCAGCTCCATTGCTCGTGTAGAGCGTCATTGCCCCGACTTGGTATGCACCGGAGACGAAACCGTCGTTGGCGTAGCGGCCTATCTGATCCAGTCCCTTGATCATTCCGCCGTGGGTGTGACCGGAGAGCTGCAGTGCTATACCCGCTTGGGCGGAGCGATCTGCACCGGCTGGTCGATGTTTGAGGAGGATGACAGGGGCTGTTGCTGGCCCCCCCTTGAGAGCGGCATTCAGGTTCGGCCCAGCCATTCCGAATTGAGCGGCGGCTTCGTCGGTGACACCGGCTATGACCAGCAACTCGCTGCCTGCCCCAATCACTACGTGCTCGTTCAGCAGCATTTGTATGCCGAGGCGCTCGAACTCGGCGTGCCACTGGGGCTCGTTGAAGTAGTACTCGTGATTGCCTGGAATGCCGATGATGCCGAGGCGGGCATTCAGCCCTGCCAGGGGAGCTACATCGAGCTTGCGATCAGTGGTTGTCCCGTCAATCAGATCGCCTGTGATCAGAATCAGGTCGGGATTGAGTGCATTGGTACGCCTGACAACTGCGTCTACCCAGGGCGCCTGGAAAAGTTTGCTGATGTGCAGATCTGTCAGATGCACCACGCGTAGGCTATCCATCGCTTGTGGCAGATTCTTGATCCTGACTTCCACTGTGCGAACACCTGGCGCCTGCGCCGCTTGGTACACGCCAAATGCCGACAGAAGAAGGGCGACAGATGCGGCTAGGTACCGACTGCTGCGTCCTACCAGCTTTTTGGCGGCACGTATTCGCAGGACTGACAGAACGCCGTTGGCCAAATCTGCCAGCACCACAAAGACGAACAACAGAACGAACGAGCAGAAAGCCCAACCGGCGACCAACACTGCCCACCGCGGCATCTCGGGCGAGAACATGGTTCCGAACACCCAGATCTGAATCAGGTGGTACTTCGATACCAGTAGCAGGACGACAGCCAGGGAAGTACGTCCGCCCTTCGAGATCGGTAACGGGATAATGAAACGCCACAGGACGTATAGATAAGCAAGGACAAGATAGACGTGAAACACGGGAGCAGCTCTTCTAGGGATGGGGGGCTCAGATCAACTATCGTTGAATTTGTTTAATGGTACTCTGTAGAGGGAGCAGCTTTGTTTAAGCCTTCTCCATGAATCATTGAGAATGGCTCAACATAGAGACCGTCCAGATGCCGCTACTTCCAACCACAAAACTTTCACGAGCCGACCTAGCCGATCTGAACTCCTTTCTTGCGGTGGAGAGCCATCGCAGCTTCTCCAAGGCAGCCGTTGAACTGGGTATCACCACGTCCGCGCTCAGCCACTCGATTCGAAATCTGGAGTCCCGCCTGGGAGTTAGGCTGCTCAACCGAACCAGCCGAACTGTCTCTCCGACAGACGCCGGTGCGACCTTGGCGAAGCGCCTGGCTGTTGGCTTTCAGGAGATTGGAGGGGCGCTAGCGGAAGTAGATCGGCATCGCGACCGTCCGGCAGGTCGCCTGCGTATCAACGTCCTCAGTGACGGCGCACGACTGCTCTTCAATCGGTGGCTGCCGAAGTACCTGGAGGCCTATCCGGATGTGTCAGTCGAGGTCGCAGTAGATGATCGGATGGTGGACATCCTGGCTGCCGGGTTTGATGCGGGTATCAGGTATGGCGGGACGATCGCTGAAGACTTTATTGCTGTGCCTATCAGCGATCAGTTGCGCTGGGTTGCAGCGGCATCGCCTCGCTACCTCAACCGGACATCGCGGATCCTGGTGCCGGAGGATCTGAAGAACCATAACTGCATACAGATTCGTACCGGCCAAGGAGTCATCTATCGCTGGGACTTCGAGAAGGAAGGCGATCACCGAGTGATTGAGGTACCCGGACAGCTTTGTGTGAACGAAACCGAGCTTGGTATTCAGATGGCGCTATTGGACAGAGGAATTACGTACTGCCCGGAGGAGCGCATTGCAGATTACATATCGCGAGGAGAGCTTCAGGTCGTATTACCTGACTGGGCGCCCATTGAGCCAGCATTCCACATCTACTACCCAGGCCGCCGGCAAATGCCTCCAGGTCTGCGTGAGTTAATAGACTTGTTACGCACGAACTCAGCCACTTGGTAGCTAGTCGTAGAGCTGTTGCTCACCAGCAGCAAGGGAACATTCAATACTTGAGGCCCCAAAGGCCTTGCCAGCATCTGCTTATGGCCGATCGCTGGGCTGCTATGGGTGGATGCAGCCATTAACGACTGGCAGCTTACGACCCAGAGCGGACGTTTGAATGCTCGCTGATTGCTTCGGTGCTTTTCAATGAGCATCATCGGGGTTCGACAAGGAGACGTCTCTATGCCCAAACCAGTGCTGCATCTCATCTCAGGAAAAATTGCATCCGGTAAGTCAACGCTAGCCAAAAGCTTGGCAGTTGAAGTATCGACGGTTCTGCTGAGTGAGGATCATTGGCTCTCACGGCTATACCCTGAA